>Ga0335398_10000576_pt1 | contig 64427 bp, 29 predicted proteins | sample BON03_FD_205742 | JGI IMG/M metagenome (GOLD analysis project Ga0335398, IMG submission 205742) | Freshwater microbial communities from Lake Bonney liftoff mats and glacier meltwater in Antarctica - BON-03 (spades assembly) (version 2) | ecosystem: Environmental > Aquatic > Freshwater > Ice >... | reverse complement strand
CTTCCGCTCTCGTAGCCTCCACCCCTCCCTCCATCCCCCCCCCCTTCCCCCCCCCCCCCCCCCCCCCCCCCCCCCCCCCCCCCCCAACCCCCCCCCCCCCCCCCCCCCCCCCTCCCCCCCCCCCCCCCCCCCGGCCATTCCCCCCCCCCCCCCCCCCCCCGCGCACAGCCCAAAAACAACAACAACATCGCCCCGCGAAAACAACACCAACACGTGCAACACGGCCCCTTGTCCTGATGAAAGAGAGCGAGAAAGAGAGAGACAAATAGAGATTACGCGCGTGTAACAAACATCGATGTGCAAGCCTCCCTCGTGTGGAGCAAGGCGCGAACGCGGGCGAGCGAGCGGGCGGGATGAGCGGGATGGGAGCGGGGGGGATGAGCGGGGCGGAGGAACGCAAACGCGACACAAAAATCAAATCGTCCTCCTTTACACGGCGGCGGCGCCAAACCGCGCGCGCATGTCGTCCACCAGATCCTGCGGCAGCCGCCGCTGCTGCCCGAACGCCCGCATGTGCAGGATCGGCACGCACCCGGCGCGCGCCGCGCTCACGCGCTCGCCGCCCGCGCCCGCACCGCCCGGCCCCCCCGCGCCCGGCGGCAGCGCCATGGTCTCGGGATAGGCGGCCGGCCGGTGCGGCGCAAGAAAGGCGCGCGCGGCCGTGTCGCCGGCGTCGGCGGCGCCGGCCATGCCCGCCACGCGCATCAGCGCGTCGAGCGTGTTCATGCGCATGTAGGGGCACGCGGCGCAGCCGCCCTCGAGCGAGCAGCCCTCGCCGCCGGCCGGGCCGGGCACGACCGCCAGGCCCTCCGGCAGCAGCTGCTGCTGCTGCTGCTGCGACGAAAACGAGGGGTCGCCGCCGTTTCCGCCGCCGCGGCCAAACCCGCCGCCCCCTCCCCCGAGCGTCGCCCGGGTGGTGACGGCGTCGCCCGTGGCCACGGGAAAGACGACCTCGACCTCGACGGCGTCACGCGCGGCCTGGGGCGCGGCGCGCAGCATGCCCTGCACGCGCCGCACGATCGACGTGATCATGCCGGCCTCGGTGCCCAGCACGAAGCGCACGCGCTGCTTCTCGCCGCGGGGGGCGTGGTGGTGCGCGCCGCCGCCGCCGCTCCCGTTCCCGCCGCCGCTCCCGTTGCCGCTGCTTTCCTTCCCCCCGGCCGCTGCCCCCGTCGCCGCCGCCGCCCCCTGCTGCTCCACCTGCCCCTCCTGCGCCTCCCTCAGCGCCGCCCCCACCTTTTCCCCGATAAAGTCGAGGATGTTGCTCGTCGACCCCACCACCCCGCTCCCGCGCGCCCGCGCCTCCATCGCCAAGGCAAACATCTCGCCGGGAACCTCAAAGTGCGCGGTCAGGTAGGCGTCCCCCGAGTAGCCGAGTCGCACGGCCTCGGCCACCTGCCCGCCGAACACGTGGTGCACGACGCAGCTTCCTTGGCCAAAGTGGTGCAGGCGCGGGAGCAGGGCGCGCACGCTCGCCGCCGTGTGGTCCGCGTGCAGGGCGCGCACGTCGGCGTCGGCGCCCTCTGCCAGCGCGGTGAGCAGCGCCTCCAGGTTGCGGCCCATGTAGGTGTCGGGGCCGTAGTAGACGCGCGCCCTGGGCTCCTGCGCGAACGCCTGCAGCACGGTCTGCACCACGTTGCTGCTCGTGCACGTGATCGTGGGCACCCGGGCGTGCGCGCGCGCCTTGGTGCGCAAAGAAGTGTTGATGTAAACCACATGCAGCGCGGGCTCGCGGTCGCGGTCCGCGCGCGCGGCGGCCTCAGCCAAAAAGTCTTCGTACGCCTCGCCCTCGGCGGCCTCGGCCAACGAGCAGCCGATGCGGTCGGCCGAGAGGCGGTAGACCGCGACGTCGCGAAAGCCGGCCTCGTCGAGGATGGCGCGCACGTTCTCCGACATGAAATCGACGCCGAGCACGGCGACGGCGCGGCAGCCCGCGCGTGCCATGCGGACGGCGGCGTCGGCCATGACGAGCGAGTCGGAGATGTGCACGTGCGGCCAGAGGGGCTCCCCGCCGGCCGCCGCGGGCACCGCCGCCACGCTCGCCAGCGCGCCCTGCACCTCCGGGTCCATGTAAAAGTGCGCGACGACGCCAACACGCCCGTCTCGCAGCACGCGCGCCAGCCGCTCGACCCCCTGCAGGTCGGGCTCGAGGTAGCGCGCCTGCGCCTCGGCAAAGGCGCCGCGGGGCGTGAGGGCGTCGGCGGAGATGACCAGCGAGGGGAAGGCGTCGCGCAGCGCGCGGCCGCGGGGCGAGAGGGCGGCAGCGCGGCGGCGCATGGCGGCGGCCAGGTTGGCGGCGCCGTCGGCGCGGTCGCGCGTGTAGCCTGCTGCGGGGGGGGCGGCTGCTGCTGCTGCTGCTGCTGCCGATGCCGCTGCTGCTGACGTTGCTGCCACCGACGCCGCCGCCGCCTCGGTCCCCGCCGCCGCCGCCGCGTCGGCCGCTCCCAGCTGCGCGCGCCGCAGGAACGCGCCGGCGTCAAAGGCGGCGGCCGCGTCGGCCGACAGGCCGCGCATCGCGTCGGCCAGCAACGCGCCCACCCCGCGCGTCAGCTCCGAGTCCGAGTCGATGTCGTACTCGACGGACGCGCCGTCGACGGCCAGGCGCGCGGCGCAGAAGGTCGCCGTCGTGCAGCCGATCACGCGCGCGTCGGGCGCAGCGCGCAGCTCTTCGGCACGCCGCCGCCGCCGCCGCTGCTGCTGCCCCGCGTCGTCCGAGGAGGATTCGTCCTTGTCCGTATCCCGCGCAGCCTTGAGCAAAAAGGCCAGGCGCGCGCGGGGGTCGGAGAGGGCCGCGAGCCGGTCGGCCAGGGCAGCTGCGCGCACGGGCAAAGGCGGGGGCGCGGGCGCGGCCGGCGCCAGGGGCGGCGGGGCGCCGACCGCGGGCGCCGCAAAGGCCGGGGCCGTGGCGGCGGCGGCGGAGACGGCGACGCCGGCGGCGGGGCCGCCGCGGCCCTGCCGGCGGCGGAAGTCAGTGATGGCGTCGTCGCTGCTGCTGCTGCTGCTGCTGCCGCCGCTGATTGAGGAGACAGGAGCGCCGCGACCGTCGCCGCGCGCAGCCGCCGCCAGAGGAGCGGGACGGTGGCGGGCGGAGGAAGCTGGGGCCGCGCGCCTGCTGGTGGTGGCGCTGAGAGTGGCAGGGCCACGGGGAGGCGCGAGGGAGGCGGCAAGGTCCCGTGCGCCGCGCGCCGCGGCGTCGCGGGCGGCGAGCATGCTTGTGCGCGGTCCAATCCGGGGAGTCGCTATCGAGCTTGGGCAAGAGGGTGGGTGCGAGACAACCTCGAAGTTTGTGGAGGGGACGCTGGTGGTGTTTTGTTCAAGGACGCTGGTGTTTTGCTCAAGGGGTGTGTGTTTTGAACGCGTTGTTTGTGCTTTGCGTGCATGTGCGGATGGAAGTGTGATGGGGTCAAGGATGTGGTGCGGAGTCATCGACGGCGAGCGCGCGCCGTTGATTCGTCTGACCGCGATCGCGGCCGCCGCCGCCGCCAGCGGCCGCCGCCGCGGGCCGCCGCCGCCGTCGCTCGCTCATTCTCGGTCGCGGAGGCACGGAGCGCGCCCGACTGAGCACCACAGTTCGGAAATCGTGCGGTGCAAAACGTAACATTGGCCCGAGGAATAGGGACGCGAGAGAGCGCATAATTACGATATCGGCGGTCGCGGAGGAGATCGATTCTAGGCGCCCCCGCCGCCCCGGCCGCCGCGCGCCGTTGCCAAGACACAGAGGGACCCTCACCCTCGCCTCGCCCTCACCTCTCGTCCTGCGACTCGAGCGCCCTCTTTTCCCACCGCCCGCCTCACTCGCCGTTGGCGACCGCCGCCGCCGCCTTGCCGCCGCCCTCGTTCTTCGCCGACCCCTTGCCGTGGATGAACCGCCCGCACCCCGCCTCGTACACCTGCGTCTCCGCCGCCAGCTGCGCCCGCAGCGGCTTGTTGAGCGTCCGGAGGCCCGTGAACGTCTCCCCGTCCAGGAAGGCAAGCGGGCCGCCCGCGATCCCGCGCCCGGCGATGCGCGCGTCCACCTCCTCCGCCGTCAGCGCCCTGCTGCTGCCGCCGGCGCCGCCCGCCGCCGCGCCGCCCGCCGCCGCGCCGCCCGCCGCCGCGCCGCCCGCCGCCGCGCCGCCCGCCGCCGCGTCGCGGAAGGCCATGTTCCACCCCCACACGTCGCAGAACACGGGCATGTGCTGCGCGTACGGCACGACCACGGGAAACACCGACCGCAGCGTCGCGTTGATGCACGTGAACACCTCGGTCGCCGAAAGCACGCCCGCGGGCCCCGATTGCGTCACAAACAGGCCCCCCCGGGCGAGCTTGGCCTTGACCACCCCCTCGTAAAACTCCTTGGTGTAGAGCTGGTAGCAGGGGCCGCCGTCGAGCGGGTCGGCCAGGTCGCCGATGATCACGTCGAAGTGGCCGTCGGGGTACTTGGCGAGCTCGGTGCGCGCGTCCTCGTGGATGAGCGTGAGGCGCGGCGAGGCGTAGGCGGCCTGGTTGGCTGGCAGGTGCGCGCGGCAAAAGTCGCACACGACCTGTTTTTCGTTTTTTTTGGTTTTTTTGGGATGGTCGAGTGTTTTTCGGTGTGTGCGTCAGATTGATTCGAGGGATGACACGCGCATTCGAAGGAACCCGAGGGCCTCGTAGCGGGGAACACTCCAGCCTTTGGCGCAGGGTGGGCGCGAGCGCGCGCCCGCGCTGCAGAAACACGCGCGCGCGCCCTCCGTCCGCCTCGATCCCCGCCCCCCCCCCTTCTTGTTGCAAACCCTCACCTTGTCGATGTCGACCATCACGACCTCCTCGACCGTCGGGTGCCGCAGCACCTCGCGCGCCGTCGCGCCCTCCCCCCCGCCCGCGATGAACACGCGACGGGGCGACGGGTGGTGCAACAGCGCCGGGTGGACCAGCAGCTCGTGGTACACCCACTCGTCGACCTCGCTCGACTGGACCTTGCCGTCGAGGAAGAGGGTCTGTGTTTCGTTTTTGTAGTGTTGGGGGGCGCGTGGGTGTTGTTGTTTTGGGTCGATTTTTTGAGGGCGTCGGGTTTGGGTTGTTGGTTGGTGCGCCCGCGGTCGCGCGACGGCGGCTGTCGGTCGGCGTGGGTGATTTGAGTCCCCTCCCGCGCGCCCGCGCCGCCCGCTCTGGACGCTCCAAAGGGGCCTTTTGGCGCGCGTGCGAAAGAGCGAGGGCCCCGGGGGGGGCCCCCCCCCCCCCGGCGCCGTCAGCGTCGTCGTCGCTCGAGCGCGCGCAGCGAGAGAGAAAACGAGAGAGACAACGAAACGATGACTCACCCGCCCAAAGGGGCCCGTGTGGATCAGGTCGACCTCCTGAAAGTCCGACTTGCCGGAGAAGAGCACCTCCTTGACCTGCATCGTCCACTTGAGGTCGTCCGCCAAGTCTTCCTCGAGCTTTATTTGTGGGCGTTTTTGGTTTTGGTTTGCGTTTGCGGGCGGGGGAAAGGGTGGGCGACGGCGAGGACGACCGCGATGGCGGCCCGCTCGCAAGGGAACGACGGCGGCCGCGAGCGACGGCGGCGACGCAGAGCAAACGACGCGCGCCCGCTTACCCAAAGGCGGCGGGTGTACTGCTGCCGGGAGCCATCCTCGAGCTTGATGCTCGCCATGGCGAACGGATTCGTTCAAAGGGGGAGAAGGGGGGGCACACTCGGAAGCCGGGCGGCGGAAAAGGACAAAAGGGGGGATTTGCTGCGTCCGAACGAGGGAGACAGCCGGGGGCAATGAGGCGAGGGGATGCGATGGTCGAGGAGTAACTGATTGGGGCCGAGGAGAGAAAGGGGGTGTGCGCGCTGCCGGGAGAAGCCCAGGTCTGCTTGGTCGCGTTGCGGCCGTCGGCGGGCGACCGGCGGGCTCGCGCGCCCGGAACCGCGCGCCCTGGCCCGCGACACGACGAACGATGCCGGCGGGGTGACTGCTTTGCTGGACATGCATGGGCTGGACCACCGCTCGATCCAACACGCGCATACTATCCATATCCCGACTCCCTGCACCACCACCCGTATTCCTGCTTTCCGTCGATTGGCCTTGGACAAGTCTCCACGCGACAAACCACGGGACACTCCTTTCCCCCTCACGCGTCGTCGGTCGTCCTCGCCCCTGCTCCCCCTCGAACGATGTCGCGCGACTTTCACTTCTCCATCGATCGCGGCGGCACATTCACCGATGTGTTCGCGCAGATCCCAGACGGCCAGGGCGGCAGCAAGTTCATGTGAGTCGATCGTGCCGTCCCCCGTCGCGGCGTCGGCGTCGTCGCTCGAGCGGTCGCCGTCGTCCCGTCGCTCTCGCTCACAAACAACAACAAAAACCTACCCCCCGCCACAACCAACACACCAACCAAAACCGGTGCAACCAGGGCCATCAAGCTCCTGTCCGAGGACCCGGCCAACTACCCCGATGCCCCCCGCGAGGGCATCCGCCGCGTGCTCGAGCAAGTGACGGGCGCGTCCCACCCGCGCGGCGCGCCGCTCGACGCCTCGCGCGTGGCGTCGATCCGCATGGGCACGACGGTGGCGACCAACGCGCTGCTGGAGCGCAAGGGGGAGCGCGTGGCGCTCGTGGTGACGAAAGGGTTCCCGGACCTGCTGCACATCGGGAACCAGGTGCGTTTTTCTTGTGTCGCTTGGTTTTATTTTGGGGAGCGAAAGGCAGAAAAAAAAGGCGGGGCCCCGCCTCCGTCCGTCTCTTGTGTCTCTCACCTCTCGAACAATAAAAAACAGTTAAAAATAAAAACCAAATACAGTCCCGCCCGTCGATCTTCGACCTCGAGGTGCGGTGCCCCTCGGCCCTCTACGAGACGGTCGTCGAGGTGGACGAGCTCGTGACCGTCCCCCTGTCCGGCGACGAGCCGACCGCCCGCAACGGAGGGAGCCGCGCCCAAACCCTGGCGCGCCGCCACCCGCCGCCCCCGGGCTCGCGCGTCTGCCGCGACACGACCACGGGCGAGGCCGTGTGCGTGCGCCGGGCGCCCGACCTCGCCGCCCTCGAGCGCGACCTCCGCGCCGTCTTGAGCCGGGGCATCCGGGCCCTGGCGGTCGTCCTCAAGCACAGCGCCGTCTACCCCGCGCACGAGGCCGCCGTCGGCGCGCTGGCCGAGCGCCTGGGGTTCCCCCAAATATCGCTGAGCCACCGGGTGGCGCCGACGGTCCGCATGGTGCCGCGCGGGCACACGGCCGCGGCGGACGCCTACCTGACGCCGCGCGTCGCGCGGTACGTGCGGGCGTTCGTCTCGGGGTTCGACGGCGGCCTGGGGCGGCGGGACGACGCGCGCCTGCTGTTCATGCAGAGCGACGGGGGGCTGGCGCCCGCCGGCGCCTTTTCGGGGCACCGGGCGGTGCTGAGCGGCCCGGCGGGGGGTTACGTCGGTTACGCGCGCACGACGCGGTGGCGGGGGGCGGCGCGGCACTGCGCGCTGGCGCGGGCGGCGCAGGCGGCGCTGCGGGGGCGGGCGGGCGGCGGCGGGGGCGGGGGCCCTGCTGCTTCCGACGCCGCTGATGACGCCAACGCTTCCGCCAACGCCGACGCCGACGCCGACGCCGACGCCGACGCGCCGCCCCAGGTCGTCGGCTTCGACATGGGCGGCACCTCAACCGACGTCTCGCGCTGCGCCGGCGGCCGCCTCGAGCACGTCTTCGAGTCCACTACCGCCGGAGTCGTCATCCAGGCGCCGCAGCTCGACATCTCGACCGTCGCCGCGGGAGGGGGCTCGCGCCTGGCCTACCGCGGCGGCCTCTTCGCCGTGGGGCCAGAGTCTGCCGGCGCGCACCCGGGCCCCGTTTGCTACCGCAAGCCGGGCGGCCTGCTGGCCGTGACGGACGCCAACGTGGCGCTCGGGCGGGTGCTGCCCGAGTTCTTCCCGCGCATCTTCGGGCCCGGGGAGGACGAGCCGCTCGACGCAGCGGGCGCGCGCGCGGCGTTCGAGGCGCTCGCGCGCGAGGTGGCGGCGGACGACGACGCGGCAAAAGGGGCAGGAGGAGGGGGCGCGGCGGGCGCAGCCACGGCCCCGCCGCCGTCGTCGTCCTCTGTGCGCACGGCCGACGAGGTGGCCATGGGCTTCGTGACCGTGGCCAACGAGGCCATGTGCCGGCCCATCCGCGCGCTGACCAACATGCGCGGGCACGACGCCTCGGCGCACGCGCTGGCCTCGTTCGGCGGCGCCGGTGCGCAGCACGCGTGCAGCGTGGCGCGGGCGCTGGGGATGGCGGGCGTGTTCGTGCATCGGTACGCGAGCGTGCTGTCGGCCGTGGGCATCCACCTGGCCGACGTGGTGGCCGAGGCGCAGGCGCCCGCGGCCGAGCGGCTGGGTAAGGCGGGGGAGGCGGCGGCGTCGTCGGCGGCGGCGGCCGGCGACGCCGCCGCCGCCGCGCTTGGCGCCGCCCCGGCGCCGCCCACCGCCGCCGCTGCCGGCCGCCGCTGCCCGCTCCGCGCGCTGTCGGCGCGGCTGGACGCGCTGCAGGCCGAGGCGGCGGCCAAGCTCCAGGGGCAGGGGTTCACGCAGGCCGGCCAGGTGACGGTCGAGCGCTTCCTCAACCTGCGGTACGCCGGGACGGACGTGGCCGTGATGACGCGCTGGGGCGGCGCGCGCGACCCTTTTGCGCTGTCGGCGGCCGACGACGAAAAGGACGCCGGCGGCGGCGACGGCGACCCGACCGCCGCCTTCGAGGCGGCCTACCGGCACGAGTTTGGCTTTGCGCTCGAGGACCGCGAGGTGCTCGTCGACGACTGCCGCGTGCGCGCGTGCGGACGCGCCGCCCCTTTACCGCCCGTGCTCCCCACCCCCTCGGCGTCCGAGGCCGGGCCGCTGCCGCCCCAGGCAGCGCCAGGCCACGAGGCCTACTTTGCAGACCCGCGCAGGCCGGGCGGGCGCGGCGGCAGGCGGCTGCCGACGGCCGTCTACCGGCTGGACGACCTGTCGCCCGGGCACCGCGTCGCCGGGCCCGCGATTGTGCTGGACGCGCTCTCGACCGTGGTCGTCGAGCCCGGGTGGGAGGCGGCCGTCACGGGCGACGGCAACCTCCTGCTGGACGCCGCGCCCGACGGGGGGCGCGCGGCCGGCGCGCTGCTCTTTGGCGACGACGGCGGCGGCGACGGCGACGCCCGAGCGGGCAACGCCGCGGCCGCGGCCGCCGCTCCTCTTTCCGCCGCCGGCCCCCCAAAAACAATAACACCAACGACCGGCGCCGCGGGGCCCCTCCCGAGCTCCCCGTCTTTCTCTCCCGTCCCCCGCGACCCCGTGCAGCTCGCCGTCTTTGCCCACCGCTTCATGGGCATTGCCGAGCAGATGGGCCGCACGCTCCAGCGCTGCAGCGTGAGCGTCAACGTGAAGGAGCGCCTCGACTTCTCGTGCGCCCTGTTCGGTCCGGACGGGGGCCTGGTGGCCAACGCGCCCCACCTGCCCGTGCACCTGGGCGCCATGAGCGAGGCGGTGCGGTACCAGGTGCGCCACTACGCGCCCGGCGGCCCGGGCGAGCGCGACCCGCTGGCGCCCGGCGACGCGCTGGTCAGCAACCACCCGCAGCTGGCGGGCGGGTCGCACCTGCCCGACATCACGGTGATCACGCCCGTGTTCCGGCGCGACGATTGCGGTGGCGGCGGAGGCGGGGGAGGGGCGGAGACGGAGGCGGGGGCGGGGGCGGCGGACGGCGGCGGCGGCGGCGATAAGAACGAGATCATATTTTTCGTGGCGTCGCGGGGCCACCACGCCGACATCGGCGGCATCTCGCCCGGGTCGATGCCGCCGGCGTCGACGCGCCTGTCGCAGGAGGGCGCGGCGATCGTGTCGTTCAAGCTGGTGCGCGGGGGCGTGTTGCAGGAGGAGGGGATCGCGCGGCTGCTGACGACGCCCCCGCCCGCGACCGATGACGAGGACGAGGACGAGGACGGCGGGCCCAGTGCCGCGGCCGACGCCGAGGCCGCCGCCGTCGCCGCGCCCAAGCCCGTCGGCACCCGCTGCCTCGCCGACAACCTCTCCGACCTCCGCGCCCAGGTCGCCGCCAACACCCGCGGCATCCAGCTCGTGCGCGAGCTGGTCCGCGAGCGCGGCCTGCCCTGCGTGCTGTCCTACATGGCGCACGTGCGCGACGCCGCCGAGCAGAGCGTGCGGTCGGTGCTGAGGGCCTTTTCGCTGGCCCGGGAATTGCCCGAGGTCGGGACGGTGCGCGCGGAGGACCAGATGGACGACGGCACGCCCATCCGGCTGGCCGTGACGGTGGACCGGCGCGACGGGAGCGCCACGTTTGACTTTGCGGGCACGGGGCCCGAGGTGCGCGGCAACGCCAACGCGCCGCCGGCCGTGACGGCGTCGGCCGTCATCTACGCGCTGCGCTGCCTGGTCGCCAACGACGACGTGCCCCTCAACCAGGGGTGCCTCGCTCCCGTGACCATCCGCATCCCCGAGGGGACGATCCTCAACCCCTCCGCGGGCGCCGCCGTGGTCGGCGGCAACGTCCTCACCTCGCAGCGCGTGACCGACGTGGTGCTGCGCGCCTTCCGCGCTGCCGCCGCCAGCCAGGGCTGCATGAACAACCTGACTTTTGGCGACCGCGCCTTTGGCTACTACGAGACGGTGGCGGGCGGGTCCGGGGCGGGGCCCGGGTGGCACGGGCGGTCGGGCGTGCACACGCACATGACCAACACGCGCATCACGGACCCGGAGGTGCTCGAGCGGCAGTACCCCGTGGCGCTGCTGCGCTTTTGCCTGCGGAGGGGCAGCGGCGGCGCGGGCCGTTGGAGGGGCGGCGAGGGGGTTGAGCGGGAGATTGAGTTCTTGCGGCCGATGGACGTGGGCATCTTGTCGGAGCGGCGGGCGGTCGCGCCGTTTGGTGTGCTTGGGGGCGGGTGCGGCGCCAAGGGGGTCAACCTGCTGATCCGCGCCAGGGCGCCGACTCGGCGGGAGCAGGAGGAGGAGGAGGTGGACGAGGGCGGCGGCGGCGGCGGAAAGGGGGAGGAAGAAGGGGACGGCCGCGGTGGTGCGGCGATGAGGGGTGCCGTGTCGCTGGGCGGCCGCGCCGCGATTCGCGTGGGCGCGGGCGACCGCCTGCTCCTCCTGACGCCCGGCGCGGGCGGCTACGGCCCCGCTCCTCCGCCGCCCGCCGCGCAAGAGGAGGGGAAAGAGGGGGAGGGAGGCCGCACCGCGTCGGCGCCGGCGGACGACGAGGCGGCGCGCGAGGCCGGCATGACGCGCGCCGAGCTGCTGGCCGAAGCCGAGGCCGAGGCCGAGCGCCGGCGCCGCTTTCTGGCGTCTGCCGGCGCCCCTCCCATCGAGGCCGCGGCGGCGCAGCAACGCGGAGGCGTGGCCGAGTACAAGCGACGGCAGGAGACGGCCTAGAAACATTCAGCAGCAGCAGCAGCGGGTGATTTTTTTCTCCAAATTTTATCGAAAATATGTGTGTTTCGAGCAGAAAGGATGGTATCGGCAGGAGGAGGAAGGTAGGGAGCCACACATGTCGGACGGGTCTGAACGCTGGGGAAACACCCGAGGTGGTGGATGGGGAGTTGGGGGTTGTGAGGCAAGCGGCCGGAGGGGGCGGCGCATGTTTGTCTGTCGTCTTCATATTTTTTGGTAGCGCAGCCTGCAGTTTTCGCACGTCAGGCGGCCGACGTCCCATCGTGCGTCGGGCACACCACCTCCTTGGCCCCAAACGACGACGCGAACGGGCACGCCGCCGCGGCGCGCCGCGGCGACCCGGCGGGCGGCGGCGGCGGAGGGGGTGCGGCGTCGCACCCAAACGCCAAGATCAGGAGCAGAAAGGACGCCGCCGACCCGGCCATGCCCGCGCACATGGCGCCGAGCAGCGGGGCCGCGGGCGTGCCGCGCCGGTAGCTGTGCACGTGCCCGGCCGCCACCCACTGGTGCGCCTGCTCCACGTACAGCGACGCCACCACCGCAAACAGGCCGCAGAACGCCGGGCGCGCGCGCGGCGCGCACCCGGCCGCGGCCGCCAGGCTCGCGACCGCGAGCGCCAAAAACCCGAGCGCGACTGTCGTCCACGTCTTTGCAAACACGGCGCTGCAGGGAGAGACCGTGGCGCTGAAGCCGTCGACCCCGCTCAGCCCCGCGGTGTTGAACACGGGGCTGAGCATGAAGGGCGCCAAGAAGGCGTTGCTGCGGCACAGCGACTGCTGCGCGCTCAGCGCCACGAGCGACACGCACCAAAAGGCCGAGGCGAGCCCGAGCGCGGCCCAGACCAGGTGGGACCACGCGCAGGCCGAGAGGGCCATCCTTCTTTCGTTTGGATGGTTTGGCGGCGAGGTCCTGCGCGTTTTTGGTTTGTGTGTGTAATCGGAGGCCGGCGGCGCGAGGGGGCGGGGGTTGTTCTTTCCTTGGGGTGAGTTCGGCCTCTGCTCTGTGGACACGGACGGCGCGCGCGCGCGCGTTGTTCGTTTGTCGCCGGGCGCGCGCGGGGCCAAATAGGTCAGACGGCACACAGCTCACTGTCTTCTCGCGCTGTTGTGCCTAAACACACGCTCGCGGAGGGGGAAGAGGCGTTTGACGCAAACGGAACCCGAAAGGTCTCATTTTTTCGTCTCGCACCTCTGCGCGTTTTGTGTCGCGTGCGCCCCGAGAGCGGGAAGGGGGGGACTGACCCGTGAGCGGTTAGAGCTATGGTGACTAAAGAACTGCAGAGGGGCCCGTGCTATTTTGATGGAGTTGAGTGCGTCGGCGCGAAGAGAAAGCGAGCACCGCCTCTTTGGGCAAAAGCAGTCCGCCGCCTCGTCGTCGTCGCCGCCGGTCGTCGTCGTCGCCTCGCCTGTCGTCCCTCCTTTCACTCGTCCCCGCGAGCCCCGCGCGAGTTGTAGTGCCTGCGGCTCGCCACCCGCTGCTCCAGCGTCGCCTCGGACGCGCCCGCAAACACGGCGCGCCGCGCCGCCTCTGCGCCGCCGCCGGTGGCCGCCGCCGCCGCCGCCGCCTCGCGCTCCGCCGCCGCCGCCGCCGCGTCCGCCGCCAAGCGCCCGCGCCGCCGCCGCTCGTGCTCCTCCGCGTTTGCCTCCATCTCGGCCAGGCGCGCCGCGCGCTCGGCGTCCGTCATGGGCCCCTGGCGGCGCCCGGGCGGAGGGCGGCCACCGCCGCCGGCCCCGCCGCCGCCGCCTCCCGCCCCTGGCCGCCGCCGCCGCGCCGCCGCCTCTGCCTCGGCCGCCCGCGCCTCCTCCTGCTCGTGCCGCGCCGCCGCCTGGAGCCTATCTCGCGTCTCTGCCGCGCGGCGCTGGGCCTCGGCGTCGGCGAGGGCTCCCGGCGCGCCGGGCGCGGGCGCGAGGCCGTAGCGCGGGTCGACCTGGGGGGCTGCTGGCGCGGGTGCGGGCGCTGGCGGTGCCGGCGCTGCCGGTGCCGCCGCCGCCCCTGTTGCTGCTGCGGCGACGGCCGCCGCCGCCGCTTTGGCCGCCGCCGCTTTGGCCGCCGCCACGGCCGCAGCCGTCGCATCCACCCCGTCCGGCGGACGCTGCTGCTGCTGCTGCTGCTGCTGCTGCTGCTGCTGCTGCTGCTGCTGCTGCTGCTGCTGCTGCTGCTGCTGCTGCTGCTCCTTCGCCGCAGCCTCGACCATGCGCCGGGGGCTGTGGCTGCGGCTCCCGCTGCGGCTGCGGCTGCGGCTGCGGCTGCTGCTGTCGTCCGTGCTGCGGCGCCGCCGCCGCTCGCGCTCGCCGCCGCGCTCGCCGCGCCCGCGGCTGCGGCTGCGGCTGCGGCTGCGGCTTTGCTTGCTGCTGCTGCTGCGGCGGTGGTGGTGGTGACGGCTGCGGTGCCGGCCGCTGCTGCTGCCGCCGTGGTGGCGGCGCCCGTCGCGGCTGCGGCTGCGGCTGCGCCGGCGCTCGCGGCTGCGCCGGCGCTCCTTGCGCCCGCGGTCGCGGTCCCGGGAGCGCGGAGGCCGCGAGCCCCCGCCCCGCCCCGCCTCGTCATCCTGCTCCTTGCGATCGCGGCCGCGGCGATCGTGGATGCCCCTGTCGCCGCCGCCGCCGCCGCCGCCCTCGCCATCCGCCGCCGCTTGCGCCGCTCGTGCCGCCGCCGCCTCTCGCCTCACTCGCCGCACCTCCTCCTCGAGCCGCTGCAGGCGCGCCGCCGCCGTCGCGGCCGCCACCACCGCGGCGGCCGCGGGCACCGCTCCGGGGGGCTGCTTGCACGCCGCCGTCGCGGCCGCCGCCGCCTCGCGCCTGCGGATGGCCACGAGAGGGTCGCCGTGCAGGCGCGCCCAGGCCTCGCCCGGCGCGGCGGCCGCCGCGGGCGCCTGCTGCCACGCCGGCGCGACGCCGGCGACCTGCGGCGGCGGGGGCGCGGCCTGCTGCCGCTGCAGCAGCTGCTGGTGGGCAGGCAGGAGCGGTGGCTCCTTCTGCCTGCTGCGCTCCGCCTGCTCCATGGCCGTCGGGCAAAAGGCGGTGGCGTCGTTGGCGTTGGCGTCGGCGTTGTTGGCTGCTACTGGTGCTGCTGCTGGTGCTGCTGGTGCTGGTGCCGCTGCTGCTCCAGCCGCCGCCGCCGCCGTTGCCGTTGCCGTTGCCGTCGCTGCCGCCGCTTCGTCCCGCCGCTGGCGGTCGGCCTCGTCCACCGCGCGCGAGGCCGAGGCCCCGGCCCCCTCGTACATCCACGTCAGCCCGCCGTCGCGCCTCTCCCCGCCGCCGCGCGCGTGCACGGCCTCCTCGGCCATGCGCACGTACTCGAGGTCGCGGCGCTCGTCGTCGTACTGCTGCTTGAGCTCGTCGAGCTTGCGCTTCTCCGCCTCGGCCGCCTGCTCGCGCTTCCACACCTCCTCGACGTTCTGCTTGCGCGACGGGTGCCACTGCTTCTTCGAAAGGTACGCGAGGGGCGCCTTGCCGCCCCCCATTTTGTGTGGGTTGGGGCGTTTGACGGAAAGAAGGGGTGGATGGCTGTTCGTTCGTCAACGAGGAGGTAGGTGTGTTCGCTGGTTTCGCGGTCTCTTGGAAGCACAGGTTTATTGTTGATGATGGTGTTACAGTGGTAATCGGGGGTCACGACGGAGTGTTCAGTCGAGTTGCCGCCGCCGCCGACGGCGACGCCGACGGCAAAGGCGACGTCGACGGCGACGCCGACGATGGCGCCGGCCGACAATTGAGACCGTTTCTCTCCAGCGAGACGGGCTTTCAATCCAGGCTTCAGGAGACGCCCGATCATGGGCCGCCGTCTCGTGCGGGCGCCGCGTCGTCCCGCCCTCCACCCTCATCCATCCATCTCCACCTCAGCCCCACAGGACCCCGTACGTGTTGTACGCGAAGCCCAGCCCCAGCACGGGCACCAGCACAAACAGCGCCACCAGCAGCGTGAGGATGTTTACTTTCGACCCCTTGTACTCGCTGCCCTCCCACGCGTCGCTGTTGAGGCGGCGGTCCCGGTAGGCCACGTCGTTGACGGCGCGCCGGCGCGCGATCTCCTCGCGCATGGTCGAAGGCTTGGAGGACTCGCGGGTGGCGGCGTACCAGTCGGAGCCGTACCGCACGGCGGCGCCCTGCGGCGGTCCGTCTTTGGGGGCCTTGGCGTCGCTGTCGTCCCTTCGCGCTGCCACGGCGACGACGGCGACGGGGCCGGCGCGTCGGCGTCGGCGCGGGCCCGCTGCTGCTGCTGCTGCTAACGCACCACGGTGACGTTGCAGTGCTGCCGCCGACATTGCAGAGGTTTGACCGCAGCCCTGCAGCCTGGGCGGATGGAGGTTTGGATGTTTTGTGTTTTGTGATTTTGTGTGGCCGTACTGGAATCGCCGAATGCAGGGGCGATGGGTCGAGGTCGACAGAGCGCAGTGGGCTAGAAGTAAGGCAGCAACGCGGCTCGGATGAAGAGTTGGTCGTCGTAATTTCATCGGGGAAGATGGGAATCGATTAATTATCACGCCCTCGATGCAACCACGAGTCCACTAGCCCCTTGTTCAACCAACCCCTTCTGATTCGCATCGAATCGACCTTGCACTCGGCCGCGACCACTCCCACCCCAGTTCTGCCACCGCGGGTGCGGCGTCTGCTTCCCCCCCCCGTTCCCGATCCGCCGATCGCCCCAAAACCACGCACCACGCCAACCATGCATGCGTCGCGCGTCGCGCAGCCCTCCCGGCTGCATCAGCAGTCCCATGCGGCAGCAGCAGCACCAGCAGCGATGACGCCGCGGCGAACGGGGGCGACCCGGCTCGTCGCGGTCGTCGCCGCCGCTGCCGCGCGCCGGGACGACGCCGGCGCCGCCACAGACGACGACGTGGCTTCGCAGCCCGCCCCCCTCTCGCGCAGCGCTGTGCTCCGCCGCCTCGTCGCCCCGTCCCTGGCCGCGGCCCTCCTCGCCCCGGCCGTCGCGGCCGCGGCGGCCCAAGGCGCGACCGCGACAGCAGCCGCCGCCGCCCCTGCCGCCTCCCCGCGCGCCCTGCGGCCGCCCGAGCTCGCCGCGCTCCGCGCGGCGTTTGCGGCCGCCGCTCCAAAATCCAAGGCGCCGGTGCTGCTGCGGCTAGTTTTCCACGACGCCGGGACGTTCGACCGCGCGGCGGGCGACGGCGGGGCCAACGGCTCGGTGCGGCTCGAGCTGGACAGGCCCGAGAACGGCGGGCTCAAGCGCGGGTGGCGCGTGATCGAGGCAACGCGGCGCGAGCTGGAGAAGCAGGCGGCGGCGTCGGGCGGCGGCGGCAGCGGCGGGCTCGGCGGCGGCGGCGGCGGGAACGCGGCGAAGACAGCAGCAGCGACGACGGCCGGACAAGCGGCGGCCGGCCTCGCCTCCCTGCTGTCGGACGGCGACCTCATCGCCCTCGCGGGCGCGCACGCCGTCGAGGTCACGGGCGGCCCCGCCGACCTGCTCGGCCGCGTGCGCGTCGGCCGCGCCGACGCCGCCACGCCCGACCCGGCCGGCCGCCTGCCGTCCGAGGACTCTGCGCCTGCGGCGCTCGTCGCTGCTTTCGAGGCAATGTCGCTCTCCGCGGGCGAGATGGTCGCCCTCTCCGGCGCCCACACCCTCGGCACCAAGGGCTTCGGCGACCCGGTCACCTTTGACAACAGCTACTACACCACGCTGCTGGCGCGGCCGTGGGACGACCCCAAGACGCCGATGCCGACGATGATCGGGCTGCCCTCGGACCGCATGTTGCCCGGCGACGCCCGGTGCCTGGCGGCGATCGAGCGCTACGCCCGGGACCAGGCGCTCTTCTTCGGCGACTTTTCGGACGCGTACGTGCGCCTGACGGAGCTGGGGGCGTCGTGGAGGCCCCTAGGGGCGTGATGGCGAATGCCTTGGGAATGCTGCTTGTGAGAATGGTGGTTTTGCCCTGCCGCGTCTCTCAATTTGCCAAAACCTCCTTGTTCGAAAAAAACATCCCTTGTTGTGGGTCCGCCCGCGCTCTCGCTCTGCGCGCGCCGAGAGGGGGCGACGCGCGCACCTTGTCGTCGTCGACCCTCGCAAAAGCGCAAATGGTGATCCCGGCGCGCGCACCGGTCCACCACCTCACGGGTCCGGCGGACGCATTTGCGAGTGTAATGTCACGCCGGCAGACCCTTTTGCGGGCGGCGCGCGTCCTGGTTCGTGGCGATTGCGGTTTTCGTCCTGGGTTTTGTGCGGCGGTCCTGAGAAACAGAAATCGTCGCGCAACCCGTCCTCCGTCCCTCTCATCGACCCCATGTCTATCGTTTGATTCCATTCCCACAACCCCTCCTACCCCCCGCCGCAGACCCTCGCACATCACAGACGCAGATTGTCCCTCCCCCCCCCCTTCTTTTTTGCCATCGCCCGCTCAAAACCCGCGCCCCCCGACGCCCCCCCAATCTCCCGCCGCGCGCGGTTGGCCCCGTTGACGGCGCCCTAGGCTTGTCAACGCGGGCGCGCGGGCCATTGGCCGCCCCCTTTGCGCGCGCGTGACTGTCGGAAAGAGGAGGAGACCCTTTCCCCCTCTCGATCAAAACAGGGCTCAATGTCGTCCGCCGCCAATGCCGCGTCCGCGCCCCTGCGCTCGCTGCTGTCGCGCCTGACGATCAAAGGACCCGAGAGGTCTGCCGCCAGCTGCTCGGAGCTGCTCGCGTGCGCCTCTGGCGGCGCCGGGGCAGACTCCGCAGGAGCAGCAGCAACGCCCCCTTGTCCCCCGCTCCCTTCCTCCTCCCCGCTACGGGAGGCGCTCGACGAGATCCGCGCGCTGCGCCTGCCCGGCGCGGCCAGCGGCAAGGAGGACGTGGCCCTCGCGCACGCCATCGAGCGGCGGCGCGCCATCCTGCGAGGTGAGAAGAGAGGACAGCTCTTTGCGCTTCCGGTTTCGGAAGGAGAGGAAGGAGAGTGGTGGCTCGTGACCCGCCCCGCCCCCGACCAATCCTCGCGCCTCCCTCGGCCCTTTCGCCCCCGCGCGCGCGCGCGCTCAATCTTCCTCCTCCGTCGCCCCCCCTCCGACACCAACAACACACAACCATCCCCGGAAGCAGGCAAGGCATGCGGCAGCGGAGCAGCCCCCTCGTCGCAGTCGCCCTCGCCGCCGCCGTCCTCGGCCGTCGCCGCTGCCGCCACTATCACCAACGGCGGCGGCGGCATGGCCCCGCCGGGCGCGGCGGCAACAACTCTTGAAGCAGGAGCACCAGGGGCGGGGTTCAAGACGCCGCGGTTCGCGCCGTCGCGCCTGACGGCCGCGCTCGCGGCCGCACGGCAGCAGCAGCGATTGCAGCAACTGCAGCAATCGCCGCCGCTTGGCGTCCCCGCGGACGCCGCCTTGGATGGGGCAGCAGCAACGGGGGCAAACGACCGAGCGGAGCGGGGGGAGGCCGACGCCGCCGCCGCCGCCGCCGCCGCCGCGCCTTCCGTCGCGGCCGCCCCTCCCATTGGCAACAACAACAACCACGACCTGTTGTGCCCCGCGTCCGCCGCCGCCGCCGCCTCGCTGGCCGCCTCGCTCGCGGGCAAGCGCCCGCGTCGGGGGTCGCTCGACGTCGCGTCGCGCGAGGGCCACGAGCCGCCGGCCAAGGCCGCGCTGCCGCCCGCGTCGGCGTCGGCCGGCGCTGAGCCGGCATCGCCGTCGTCGCCGCTGGCCGCGGCCGCCGCCGCGCTGGCCGCGGCCGACGCCGCCGCCGCGCTGGCCGCCGAGGCCGAGGGCGCGATCGCGTCGCAGCGGCGCGTGCCCGCGCCGCGGCCCGCGGGCCTCGCCGCGCCCGCGCCCGGGGCGGGCGGCCCGCCCGCCGTCGAGGGCCCGCCGACGCCGCCGCCCACGTCGGGCGCGGGCTCGCTGCAGCAGCACGAGCAGGCCGCGGCCGACGGCAGCCCCTCCCCCCGCGCCTCCTCGCCCGCCGACGCCGACGCCCGCGCCCTGGCCACCTGGTCCGGGCCCCTGCGCCAGCGCGTGGGCGGGCCCCGCAGCCCCCTGGTCGCAGAGCTGTGCCGCCTGTCGCTGGCCGCGCCCGCGCTGGTCGCCGGCGCGCTCCCGCCCGTGCTCGAGATCGCGCGGCTGGTGCCGCGGCGCGGCGTCGCGCTCGGGCGGCACCTGGTGCTGCGCGCCGCGCTGTCGGACGACGTCAGGCCGCGCCAGCGCGCGGGGCTCGCCACGCTCGCGTCGGCGCAGCTGGTGGCGGTCGTGCCGCTGCCGTCGCTCGACGCGCTGGCGCCGCCGCCGGACGAGGAGGACGAGGAGGGAGGCGGCGGCGGCGGCGGTGGCGGCGGCGGCAACAACGGCTCGCCGCCGCGCGCTGGGTCGGCGCTCCACCTCGTGCCCTACGTCGACAGCGCGGGCTGCGCGCAGCTGGTCGGGTTCCTGTCGCTGCCGTGGCTGCACGAGGGCAACACGTCGTCGGCGAGCGACGGGCCCGAGGACGAGGACGGCAGCGGCGGCGGCGGCTGCGGCGGACAGTGAGAGGGAGGGGGCAGAGCGCGCGCGCGCGCGCGCGCTCCCTTGCCTCCTCAACCTTCCACCGACGCTCCTCGGAGAGAGACCACCCCACCAAAACCAAAAACCACAACAAAAAAACAACGCAACCGCCATTCCTCGCTCGGCCGCAGCGGCCCCTTTTTCTCGGAGACACGCAACAGAGGCCGGAAGAGACAGACCACCCCGGCCGAGCCCCCTTGTTCTCGCGGCATACACACAAGCGGCTCGACAGACAACAGACAGAAAAAAGAACACACCCCATATTCGGGCGTCCCCGCCTCTTTTTTGCCTCACCAATCGCCAACAGACAGAAACTCTCCCCGCCCTCTCACCGCCCTCGCCCTCGGCCCCCTCGCCCTCGCCCCCGCCGAAAAAAACCCACAAAAAGCCCTGCGCCCCGATCCCATGGCTCCAATTTTGCCCCAGCGACCCCTTTTTTTCGACCCCCGCGCGGCTCCGGCGTAGGTCACAATGACCCGCGCCGGCGCGCGCGGGAGGCTCCGCTCTCTGCATCCCCCCAGACGGACGGCTTGCGAGGGACGAGGAGAGGAGGGGGGAAGGGCGCGCGCGCGCGAAAGATCGCGAAAGATCGCGAAAGATCGCGAAAGATCGCGCCGTCGCCCTTTCCTCTTTTTTGTCCCTCGCGCTCTCTGTTTTTCGCCGCCGCACAAATCTCGGCGCGCCGTCCCGCGCCCTGCCCTCCGACAGAGAAAGGCAACCGGTCGCGGCAGCACCCCTCGGCATCAATCCTCCAATCAAGATGACTTGCCCCGGTAATCCCCTCCTCCCCTCCTCCACCGCACCTGCGACCGCGCGCCTCCTCAGTTTGTCTTTCTTTGTTTTTCCATTTTTTGTCCTCTTCCTTTGCTTTCCCTTTTTTTTATGATCCAAAGCACTCGACCGCCCGTTCTTTGGTCACATGGGCAATCCAACAATCGCACCACGCTCGTGGCGCCTCGTGTGTAAGTGTCGCCCCCTGGCCCCTCCCCAACATGCCCCGCGCGATCCCGTCGTCTGTCTCTCTCCCTCTGTCCGTGCTGGTGCCGCCGCCGCCGCCGCCGGACGCTCAAACGCGCGCAAATAACGGAAAGAGAAAGGAAAAAACACGCGTCCTCCCCCGAGCGTGCCTCCGCCCTCTTCACCCTTTCGGCAGGCGCCTGTCGTTGGGCGGCCTGAACGCGTCCACCACCTCGGGGTGCGTCTCGATGTAAGGGCCGCCCGCCAGCTGCACGCAGTAGGGCACCGACCGGAACACCTCGGCAAACGTTTCCTTCACGGACGCCGGCTTGCCCGGAAAGTTGATCAGCAGCGCGCGGCCGCGCAGCCCTGCCGTCTGGCGCGACAGCACCGCCGTCGGCACGTGCCTGAGGCCGAGCGCGCGCATCAGCTCGCCGTATCCGGGCATCAGGCGGTCGCACACGGCCTCGGTGGCCTCGGGCGTCACGTCCCGAGCGGCGGGGCCCGTGCCCCCTGTGGTGAAGACGGCGCAGCAGCCGCGGCCCGCGCCGGCGGGCCCCGCGCCGTCGGCCATGGCGGCGAGCGCCGCCTCGATATCGGCGCGCTCGTCCGCGACGACGCGGTAGTCGGCGGTCCAGGGCGAGGCCACCGCGGCCGCGAGCTCGCGCAGGATGGCCGGGCCGGACAGGTCCTGGTAGGTCCCGGCCGAGGCGCGGTCGCTGACCGTGAGCACGCCAAACCGGCAAGGGTCGCCGACGGAGGAGGCCGCCGCGCCGCCGCCGGACAGCGGGGCGACGGGGTCGGCGACGGCGGCGGCGGCGGCGGTTGCGTCGTCGGCCATCATGGTGCCGTTGGTCGTCTGATGCTCCGCTCGTCTTGCACACAGATGAACGAGCACTGTCGCGACAGGCGTGCGCGTGACCAGAGACCCGCGTGGACGGGAACGGAGAGGAGGGGATGGGGGGGGGGCCACGGGGGACTGATGTGTGTGTTTGCTCGTGTTCGCGCGCGCCGTTTGTGTTTGTCTGGAGCCCGCTCGAGGGATGCTCGATGCGGTACTGCGTTTCTTGCGTGCTCGTGGTCGATCGTGGGCGATTGGGAAGGACGTAGAACGTTGGGGGGCGGCCCGAAGCTGTAGGTCTTCATCGAAACACCAAGGGCGATTCGAAAAGAGGAGGGGGCAGCATGAGACCTTCCTCGCACGCACGCACACACAACAACCACGATCGGCACCAGACCCCCGGACCGCCTCACACGCACAACACACATCCAGACCACCCTCCCATCACGCAATCTCCCTCGCAAAAGAGACGCGTCGTGGGCGTTCGTTGACAGAGAGAGAAAGGTCTTCCTCCTCCTCCTCCTCCTTCCCTTCCCCCTCTCCCCTCTCTCTTGCGCGCGCGCAGCATCCGGACCCCGCCCTTGGGCCTCCCCTCGCGCGCCTGCGAGCCGCGCGCGACCGGGCTCGTTCGCGGCGGAACGCAACGAGCCAGAGAGAGAGAGCCCGTCAAGGGAAGGATAACACCGCTCCCGGAAGCGACCGGGAAACGCGCTTCGAGAGCCCGTGCGCACGCCCGCGGCAACAGAGCACACCGCAGTCCAAGCAGACGACCATGTTCAACCGCCTGTTCGGCGGCGGAGGGGGCGGCGGCGGCGGCGCGGGCCCCTCGGGCGGCGCGGGGGGGGGCGGCGGGGGCGCGGGCGGCGGCGGCGGCGGCGGCGGCGGCGGCGCGGCCAACGCGACGATCCACGCGATGAACACGCTCGGCGAGCGCGAGGAGCAGCTCGAGAAGAAGCGGCTGCTGCTCGAAAAAAAGATGGCCGACGAGCTGGACAAGGCCCGCGAGTACACGCGTCAGAAGAAGAAGTCGCAGGCCCTCATGTGCCTCAAGAAGAAGAAGATGTACGAGCAGCAGCTCGAGCGGCTCGACGCGCTCGTCAGCCGCGTCATGGAGCAGCGCAACATGCTCGAGGAGCAGCAGACGACGCTGGGGGTGCTGGGCGCGATGCAGGAGGCCACGAAAGCCCAGAAGCGCACGATGAAGGAGATGCAGATCGAGAACATCGACAACACGCTCGAGGAGATCACCGAGGTCGGCGAGCAGATGCGCGCCATCAACGAGGCCATCGGCCAGCCGGTCGGCGTGTTTGCCGACATGGACGCCGGCGACCTGGAGCAGGAGCTCGCCGACCTCGAGGCCGAGGAGCTCGACTCGCAGCTGCTGGAGCCGGCGCCCGTGCCCGCGCGGGCGGCGCCAGGGGCGCGGGCGCCGGCGGGCGCGGCCGGGATGCCCGCGGCGCCGAGGGGGCGGGCGGCGGCGGCGCCAGCGGGCAAGTCGCCCGAGGAGCTCGAGCTCGAGGCGCTGCAGGCCGAGATGGCGCTGTGAGCGACAGGGGCCGCCGGTCTCTTGTGTGTTTTGTATTCTCTCACGTGTTTTTGCCTCACCCTCACACGCCTCACTTTCCATCGCCACCCCCTCACGGCCTCCGCCCTCTGCAACAGCCGCCGCCGCCAGGCGTTTTGTTTTGCTGTCTCTCTCTCCCTAGCCTGTGACGCGAGAGAGAGCGCCCGGGGGTTTCCCGGGTCGCGCTCCCTCAGACAAAACTCGTCTGAGAAATCCCAAAATTTAAACGAAACCAAACCACCTGCGTAGGAGTATCCAGCCTGAAAGAGATGAGTGCGATGTGTGTATGTGCGTGCGCAGTTTGAGAGAAAGGTGGGAGGAGGACGGACGGACGAACGGCAGGGCAGATGGCCTTTGCGTTTTTGGCGTGGGCTCGTCGGCGCCACCGCGAGGATTGGTTTGTTTTTTGTTTGTCGTGAAGCAGCGGCGAGGAGCGACCCAAACACGCCGTTTGCGCCTTCAGAGCGAGTCCTCTCCAAGCAGCTGCACCTCGTACTCCTTCAGGTGGCGCTCCTCGGCGGCCGCGTGCCGCGCGTAGGCGGCCGTCGCGGCCGTGTCGCCCTGAAAGTCGGGCGGCCTGGCGCGCTTGCCGCCGCCAGTCACGGCCGGCGCGGTCGCGGCCTTGTCGCCAGGGGCGATCAGGCCCTGGGGGATCTTGAAGGCGCCCGCAGCCTCGAGCTTGCGCGCCACGTCCCACTGCGCCAGCACGCGCGCCTCGCGCTCGTGCGGCGCCGAGCGGGTCGCGATCGTGCCGTCACCGAGCATCCCAGGCGCGTAGAACGAGACGCGCACCTCGGCGCGAACTCCGCCGCCGCCGCCGCTGCCCCCGCCGCCGCTTCTGCTGCCCTTGTTCTTGTTCTTGCCTTTTTTGCCGCCGCCGCCCGTCACCGGGTCGGCGCCCTCCTTGAGAACGTGGTACTTTAGGCACAGAGGGCCAAAGACCTCGATCATGGCCTGGCCGATCGTCTTACTGGCACCGGCGGCAGCGGAAATGTTTGTGGCCAGAGCGATCGCCGCTGAGCCATCAGCAGCGCCGCCACCCCCGCATCCCGCGCCGCCGGCCGCGCTGCTGTGAGGCGGCGGGGGCATTCGGAGCGGTGGAGGCACCAGGCACTCGGGGAGGCCGGGCACGTGGCCGAACGCCGAGCGCTGCTGCTTGGGCGGTGCGGTCGGCAGCGGCGGTGGCGGTGGCGGCGGCGGCCGCTGCTGTTGTTGCTGCTGCTGCTGCTGCTGTTGTTGGTGCCTGGCCCGCGGGTCCGAGAGTGGCTGCGCGGACTGCGCGGGAGCCAGGCCGCGCAGGTCGACGATGGCCGCGGCCATCGGAGGTGGGGGACGCGGCGGGGATGCGGCCGACGACGGCATCGCCCCCTCCATGCCCTTGCCTCCGACGCTCCCTGCTCCGCCACCACCGCCGCCGCCGCCCGCAGAAGCCGCGGCAGCCACAGACATGCCTTGGGCGGGCAGGCCCGCGTGCGGCAGCGGGCCCGAGAACGCCACCGGAAGCTGCTTGCGCGGGTCGACGGGCCGCATGTCGAACTCGTCGTCGTCCCTCTCGTCGTCGTTGTCATAGGCGTCGCCCGCCGTGCCGCCGGCGCCGCCGCCTCCGCCTGCGAGCCACTGCCCGCCGCCGCCGCCGCCGCCGCTGCCAGTCGCCGCCGCCAGGCTCGACAGGATTGCCTTTGCCCGCGCCGCGACCGCGGCCGCCGTCTCCTGGTTGGCCTGTTGTAGCGTCCTCCCGCTCGCCATCTGAGCCACGCATGCGGAGGCTGTCGTCAGCTGCGGAAGCACTTGCCAGGCGCTGCCGCTGCCGCCGCCGCCCCCGCCGCCGTTGGCTGCCGCCGCCTCGTGGCCCGCCGCCGCCGCCGCCAGGGGCCGGCCGAGCAGCATGGCGGCCGACGCGCCGCACCGCGCCACGTGCTCAGTGATCGGCTGCAGCAGCTCGCGCTGCTCCAGGAAGAGCAGCGCGCGCCAATTGATGAGCGCGTCGCGCACGCGCAGCAGGTCGAGCGTCGACTGCCCGCCCGCCCGGAGCAGCCGCTGCAGCGCCTCGGCCGCCGACGGCAGCGACGACGCGCCGCCCGCGCCGCCCGCCACGACCTGCGACGCGGCCGCGGCAAACTCGCGGTGCGGCATGAAGGCGCGGACCTTGTGCAGGGCCGGGCGGCTGGCCGGGGTCCATACGTCGTCGCGGTCGTCCAGAATGACGGCCAGCTGCATCTCGGCGGCGGTGGCAGTGGGCGCGACGGTGGGCGCAGAGGCCGCGGCGAAAGCAGCAGCAGCGCTTGCGGCGGCGGCGGCACTCAAGGCGGACGAAGCGGCGGCGGAAGCAGCAGCAGCAGCATCTTGGTGGTGGTGGCCATTGTTCTCGTGCTCGGCGTACGCCGCGCCCGGATCGGACGGGTCGAGCATGACAGAGTCGCCGTACGGCCCCGAGGGGCTGTCGACGGACAGGGCAGCCGCCGCGGCCGCAGCGGCAGCAGACGCGGCGGCGGCGGCCGCCGCCGTCAGCGCGACCTCTGGCGGCAGCGCCTGGCCGCGCGGCCGCGCCCCGGCCGCCAGCAGCATGCCCGCCAAGCTCTTGGTCGCAAAGTTGGGCCTGCTCACGACGCACGTGAGGCTGCGCATGGGGTCCGGGATGGCGCGGTGCGCGGGGAGCTTGCCCAGCGCGTCCGCCTCGAGCACGCGAAGCACTTCGTACGCGTACTCTGGCTCGGCGGTCGTGCACACGCGCACGAGGAAGCGGCGCTTGGCCCCGCCGTCTGCGCCGCGCGCGCCCGCCTCGCCCGACAGTGCGGCGCGCAGGTGCGACCACCCGGCGCGCACGCGCAGGAGCACGCACGTGCGGGAGTCGTGGGGGTCGATGCGCGTGAGCACGACGGCCTCGCTGCCGCAGGGGGAGGGCGGCCCGCCCGGCGGGCTTGTCGGGGACGGCGCGCGGTCGCCCCGTGCCGCGCCGCCGCCCGTGCCGTTGCCGCCGCCGCTGCCGCCGTCGCTGAACGAGCCTCGCCGCGCCGCGTCCGCCTCGGCCGCCGCCGCCGCCGCCGACTCGAGCAGCGACAGCTCCACGGCCGCCGCGCCTCCGGGCGTCTTGGGCCCCCCGGCGACGGCAGAGAGCGCGTCGGCGGCCAGGGCCGCGGGCGGCAGGCGCAGCACCTGCCGCCGCACGCGCTCGCGGTTGCCCGCGGGCCCCCGGACCGCGTCCTCGTACCGCGCCGCGTACTTGCGCCCGCCGAGCGTCACGGCGCCAGAGTTGGCAAACTCTTTGAGCGCCTTCTCGTCCCCCTCGAGCAGCGCGAGCTCGAGCTGCGCTTCACGGCGCTGGCTCAGGGTCAAGCCGGGGTGGGGGCCCCCGCCCCCGCCCGCGCCCGCGCCCGGCTCGCCCGTCTGCGCGAGCGCGGCCCTCAACACGCGGACGCGCTCGCGCGCGCTCGACTGCGTCAGCGCAGAGACGAGCGTCTCGTCGAGGTCGAGCACGACGGCCAGCCGCGTCTCGGCGATCAGGCGCGCGCCGAGGTCCAGGGACCCGTCGGGAATCAGGTAGCCGAGGAAGATGGGATCGTCGCGCCGCGCGGCGGCGCCTCCTCCTGCCTTGTCCTCGTCGTTGTTGCCGTTGCCGTTGCCGAGGCCGTTGTCGTCCTTCTTCTGCTGCCGCCCGCCGCCGCCTCCGTTTGCGGTCGTGGCGGCTCCTGCTCCTGCCGCTGCGCCCGTGGCGTCGTCATCATGCCCTTGTCGTGTTGCTGCTGCGGACGACGGCGCTACCGCGCGCGAGCTCAGGGCGCACGTCGGCACCAGCACGAGGTCGGACGGCAAGTCGGCTGGCTGCGACCACGACAGGGCGGCGGCGGGGACAAATTTTGGCACGACCAGCGCAGCGCCGCTCTGCACGCACAGGCGGTGAAGGGCCTCGAACGCGCCCTGCGCCGCGTCCGCCTGCGCGCGCGGAAGCGACGGCGAGGCGACGGGAGGCAACAGGCGCAACGCCAGCCCGCGGTCTCCGGCCAGCACGTGGACGACCTGCAGCGGGTTGCCATGCACGGCCGACGACCTAGAGTTTTTCCAAATTTGGCGATTTGAAGATTGGGTCAGGAATTTTCATGGGACGTGTTTTTTGAATTGTCGTGGTCATGGTCACGTGATGCGCCGTCGTCGTGGTGGCGAATTGTCATGATCGGAGTTGGCGTAGACGTGGTGATAGAGGCACGCGCGCGATCGTGCGGTTTTGGGGTGGAGTGTTGCAGCGAGTGAGGGGGGGGAGAGAAAAAGACATGAGAGGCAAGGGGCGAGCTTTTTGGGGGGGCGGTACGAGCGCGCTCTTCTGTTCGGCGATCAATCCATCGATCGATTTGCTGCGCGTCCGCGCACGTCGTGCGCTTCGATGCGAGGCAGGCGCGGAGAAAGAGACGCGATGCGCGACGCCATACAAGGCCTCGAGCATCCGTCCCGCTCGCGCGCAATCGTTTGAGGTTTTGCGTTGCAATCGTTTTTTGTTTACGATTCGGCTGCCGCTGCGCCGAGAGAGAAAGAGGCCGCTGCGGATTGTGGCTCGCGTCCCCCTCTCATCTTCCAAGGCGCGCGCGCGCCTGTGGTGAGCGAGCATGGCTGAACAGCTGGGCGCTGACGAGACGCAGCCGGGCGAGAGAGCAAGAGAGCGGGAGACGATGATCACGTCGCCGTCATTTCTCAGCTTCAGGCATCGGCCGTTTTTGGTGCTTGGACCCAAGTCATTTTTTCGCCCTTCGTCATTGGCCTCGCCCGCGGCGGCGCCTCGTCATGTCCCAGCAAGACCCCATCTCACGGAAATTGATATGATTTCCTTTTCCCACGCCTCTACCAAGACAACGAGGACGTCACGGCGAACCTCCCGTCGAGAGACAGGCGATCGATCCAGGGGGACGGGACGAGCGAAGAAACGAACAAAACGAGCCTCCTCGCACTCACCAAAGGCGGCACCGCGGCAAGGCGGCGGCGGCGGTGGGGGCCGGCCCGCCGCCGTCGCCGTTGCCCCGCCGCCGCAGCGCGCACAGCGCCGAGTCGCCGCCGGGCGTAGGGAAGGCCTCCGCGCGGCACAGCAGCGGCGGCGGCTCCGGGCCGTTGAACGTGGGCGGCAGCAGCACGACGTCCAGCTGCGCGGGCGGGGGCAGCAAGCGCCCTGCCATTTCCTGCCGTTTCTCTTCTTCGAGAAGATAGCGAGATGACCCTTCGCCCTCTTGTTGGCGCCGTCCGCTCACTTTCGCCCCGAGCCCGATGAGCCCCGCGCGCAGTGCGCAGTCTAGGCCAGCTGCCCCCCGGCCGCGGCGCGGCGGGTCTCAGCGGCCCCGCGCGGCATGCTTTTGGTCAACACGCGATTTCTTGCGCAACCCCCCCCCCTTCCCTGTAAGGACGCGTCGGATGAGGTGAGCTAGCTCTAAAGAGGCGTGCCTCGTATGTGAGAGGTTTCAGCTCCCACGTACAGCCTAAATTTCGGTATCTATAGCGGGGGTGTGGGAGGGCGCGCGTCGGCGTTTTGTGTTTCGTCGCTCGACGCTCGGCGGCGGCGCGTCGCCGCCGTCGCTAGGCAAAACAGCCGGTCCGCGCGCCGTTGTTGGGGGGGGCTTTTAGGGCGCGGGAGCTCCTCCTCCCGCGGCAGTGCACACCATCGAACGCAACCCGACTCAACGGGGCTCTGAGGCTTGGCGCGCGCATCCCCACGCTCCCCCTCCTCCTTGCTTTTTCATCCTCTCTCTCCAAAACATGACCGCGGGTGGCTCCCGTTCGCAAGCACACGCAGCACCGGCACCAGGCGCCGAAGCCCCTTGACATCCCCTGAACCCCCACAGCAGAAGGATGGCCGCCCTGCCGCCAAACAAGGCCGAGACGACGGCCGCCAACGCCAACGACAACGTCAGCGGCGCGGGGCCGAGAGCGGACCGCGCCGCCGCCGCCAACGCCGCGCCTCCCCCCGAAACCGGGGCCCCCGCCGCCGGCCCCGCCTGGAACCACAAGTACCTGTCGCTCAAGAGCTGGCACCCGGCCAGCAAGCGCAACCGCGAGCGCGTCGTGCAGGCCGAGGCCGACGAGCGCAAGCGCCGCCGCGAGGCCGAGACGTTCCGCGAGGCGCGGCGCGAGGAGCAGCGCGCGCTGGACGAGGAGGTGGCGGCGGCGGCGGCCGTGGGCGGCGACCTGGAGGCGCGCGTGCGGGAGCGGGCCGAGGTGGCGTTCCTGTACCGCGGGCCGGCAGAGGCGGCGACCGCGGCGACCGCGGCCACGCCGGCCCCTCTCGCGCCGCGCGCAGCCGCCGCTGCCGCCCCCTCCTCCGCGGCCGCCGGCGGCGGCGCAGCTCCCGGCGCTGACGCCGCCGCCGACCTCGGCGAGAAGAAGCGCCTGGCGGCCGAGCGCCGCGCGCTCGTGAGCCGTTTGAGGGAGGACCCGCTGTCGGCCGTGGCTGCGGCGGCTGCGGCGGCAGCCGCGGCAGCAGCAACATCAGCAACAACAACAGCAGCAGCAGCAGCAGTGGCGGGCACGAGGCCCGCGCGGCCCCTGCCCATCCCCGCCGCCCCGCACGGTGGCGTCGACCCGTCGGCCGAGAACCAGCGCCTGATGCTGCACGAGCACGAGGACGAAGAGCAGGAGCGGGCCGCGCGGGCCGAGCGCGCGCGGCTGTCGCGCGAGGAGGCGTCATCGTCCGACCGGCGGCGGCGCGAGGGCCGGCGGCGGCGGCGCAGTCGGCAGCCAGACGAGGAGGGGGTGGGCAGGCGCCGGCGGCGGCGAAGCGGCAGCGGCAGCGGGTCCGGGAGCGACGGGGGCAGCGACGACGACGACGAGGGCGACGGGGGCGACGGGCGGCGAGAGGGCGGCCTCGTGCTGGCGCCCGACGAGGCGGCGCTGCTCGAGGGCCTCTCGGCGGCCCAGCGGCGGCGCGTGCTCGGGGCGCTGGCGCGGCGCGAGCGCGACGCGGCGAGGGTCGAGGCGGCGCAGCGGGTCGTGGCGCGGGCGGCGGGGGTGGTGGCGGCGGCTCGCGCCGGTGGGGGTGGGGGTGGGGGTGGCGCGTGAGCAGTGGGTGTGTGGGGGGGGGGCGGCGGAGGAACCGTTGCTCCGGTTTCCTCGGACGAACCGGCCGCTCGCTCGCTCGCTCGCTCGCTCGCTCGCTCGCTCGCCAGCGTCGGCGCTGGTTTGCTTCTTGAAACTCTGCAAACCCACAACTCACGCCCGCCACACTTGCTCTCAAGCACCTAGATCGTGATCCCGCTTCACCTCGCCGTCTCGCCCTCATCGGATTGGAGATTCCCACATGCCTCTGTTCTCGTGAAAAAAAAACCCACCACCCACCCACCACTTTTCTTTTTGTTCCTCTCTGCCTCTCGCGCCCCCGCGCGCGCCGATCGACCGCGAAGACCATGGCGGCGTCCGTCGAGGGCAAGCGTATCGCCGTGGTCGGCTCGGGCATCACGGGCCTGGCGTCCGCGTGGATGCTGCACCGCGCCGGCGCGCGGGTGACCCTCCTCGAGAAGGGGGAGAGCTGTGGGGGTCACACCCTCACGGACGACAGCAGCGGGCACAGCGTGGACCTGGGCTTCCAGGTGCGGGTTTCGTCCTGTCGTGGGGGGGGACTGGTGGTCGTCGGCGGGGTCGCGACCGCGCGCGCGCAGAGCGATAGAAAGGGGGATCGAGCACGCGACGGCGGCGACGGGTGTCGCGCTCGCGCTCGTTGTCCGAGCGACTACCTGCGACCCACCCCTCCCTCCTCTGCTAAAAACAAGAACAAAAACAAACCCAACACACAGGTCTACAACCTCACGACCTACCCCCACCTGGTCGGCTTCCTCGACTGCCTGGGCGTCGACACCGAGCCCAGCGACATGAGCTTCGCCCTGTCGCTCGACGGCGGCGCGCTCGAGTGGTCGTCCGCGCGCGACTCGCTCGACTCTGTGTTCGTGCAGCGGAAAAACCTGCTGTCGCCCTCGTTCTGGCGCATGGCGGCCGACGTCGTGCGCTTCGGCCGCGAGGCGCCCAAGGTCCTGCTCCCGGAGAACAGCGCGCGCTACCGCCACGTCACTCTGGGCCAGTTCCTGGACGACGGGGCCTACTCGCAGGCCTTCCGGCGGCTCTACGTCCTGCCCATGTGCGCCGCCGTGTGGTCTGTGCCGTCCGGGCAGGTCGCGGCCTTTCCAGTCCAGATGCTTGTGCGCTTCTGGCTCAACCACCACCTGCTCGACCTGTCGCAGCGGCCCAAGTGGCGCGTGGTCAAGGGCAGGTCGCGCGAGTACGTCAAGGCCGTGCTCGCGCAGCTGCCGGACGTGCGCACGGGCTCCGCCGTCGTCGGCCTCGAGCGGCTCGAGGGCGGCTCCGGCGGCGGCGTGCTGCTCCGCCTCGAGGAGACGGCGGCGGCAACAGAATCGGCGGCGGCGGCGGCGGCGGCCCCCTCCTCCGCCCCTCCGTCCAAGGGCGCCAAGGGCGGCCCTTCCGCCGCCGCCCCCCCCGCCCCGCCCGCCAAACAGCAGCAGCAGGAGCGCTTCGACGCCGTGGTGCTGGCCACCCACTCGGACGTGTCGCTGCGCATCCTCGGCCAGGGGGCCACGGCGGAGGAGCGCGAGGTCCTGGGGGCGGTGCCCTACGCGGACAACGACGTGTGGCTGCACACCGACGCGTCGCTGATGCCGGTCCGGCGCAAGGCGTGGGCGTCGTGGAACTTCCTGGGGGTGTCGGCGGGCGGGGCCGCTGGCGCCGGCGCCGGCGCCGGCGCTGGCGCTGCTGCCGGCGGCGCCGCCAACGCCAACGGCCAAAACGGCGAGGCGGCGGCGACGAGCAACGGCGGCAACGAGGCCAACGGCAAGGCCGCCGCCTCCCCCGACGCGGCCGCCGTCTGCGTCACCTACTGGCTCAACAACCTCCAGCGCCTGGGCGACGGCGCGCCCGACCTGTTCTGCACGCTCAACCCAGTCCACCCGCCGGACCCGACAAGAACGGTCCGGCGGCTGTCGCTGGCCCACCCCGTTTTTAGCATGGGCTCTTGGCGCGCGCAGGAGCGGCTGCCCGGGCTGCAGGGCGTCGGGGGCGTCTACTTCGCGGGGGCGTGGGCCGGGTACGGCTTTCACGAGGACGGCCTCAAGGCGGCGGTCGACGTGTGCGCGCGGCTGGGCGCCGGCCCGCCGCCGTGGGGCGCTGCGCCGCGCGCGCCGTCGCCAAAGATGTCGATGGCGGAGCAGGCCTACCTGGCGCTGTTCGACCGCTTCGCGCGCGCCGCCGTCCGCAAGGGCACCCTCCGCATGGTCCTGCCCAACGGGGACGAGCGCCTCTACGGCGACGGCGACGAGGCGCCCGCCCGCACCCACCCGGACGAGGCCTGGCGCGCCTTGCCGCGCCGCCGCGCCACGCTGCGCGTCTTCTCGGCGGCCATGTTTGCCAAGATCGTCCACCGGCACGACGTCGGCATGGGCGAAGCCTACATGGACGGCGACTTCGAGGTCGACGACCTCGGCGCGTTTCTGGCCATCGTGGTGTCCAACGCGCGCGAGCTCGAGGGCGCGCGAGGGCCGCTGGCGGAGCTCGGCGACCGGCTGCTCAACTGGGCGCACGCGCGCCGGAGCAACACGCGCGAGGGCAGCCGGCGCAACATCGAGGAGCACTACGACGCGGGCAACGCCATGTACGGTCTATTTTTAGACGAGACGATGACCTACTCGTGCGGCGTGCACGGTCCCGGCGTGAGCCTGAAGGACGCGCAGCTGGCCAAGCTGGACGCCGTGATCGAGGCCGCGGCCCTGAAAGCCACGGACCACGTGCTGGAGATTGGGTGCGGGTGGGGGTCGTTCGCGCTTCGCGCGGCGCAGACGCGCGGCTGCCGCGTCACGGGGCTGACGCTGAGCAAGGAGCAGCTGGCGGAGGCGACCAAGCGGGTGCGGGCGGCGGGCCTGGAGGACAGGGTGCGGCTGCTGTACTGCGACTACCGCGACGCGGTCGGGCCCGAGGGGGACGACGACGACCAGGGCGGCAAGAAGGACGACGACGACGGGGCAGCGGCCGTTGCGGCGGCGGCGGCAATGGTGGCGGCGGCGGCGGCTGCGGCGGCGACGGCGACGGCGACGGCCGCGGCCTCGGCCGCCCCCGCCATCTCCGCCCCCGCCGCCCCCGCCGGCCGCTTCTACGACGCCGTCGTCTCCATCGAGATGATCGAGGCCGTCGGCCACGAGCACCTGCGCTCCTACTTCCAGGCCATCGGCCGCCTGCTGAAACCGGGCGGGCGATGCGTGGTGCAGGTGATTAGTCAGCCCGACGAGCGCTATGAGTCATACTGCCGCGGCTCGGACTTCATCCGCGAGCACATCTTCCCCGGCGGCCACTTGCCGTCCATGGGCGCCATGGTCGACGCCGCGCGCGGCACGGGCCTTGAGGTGCGCGCCGTGCGCGACATCGGCCCCGACTATGCGGTGACGCTGAGGGCGTGGCGCAAGGCGTGGGGCGAGCGGCGCAAGGAGGCGCTGGCGCTGGGCTACCCCGCGCGCTTCTGGCGCAAGTACGACTTTTACTTCGCCTACTGCGAGGCGGCGTTCGACGCGCGGTACATCCACGACTGGCACGTGACGTGGGTCAAGGCGTCGTCGGGGGCGTCGGGGGCGGCTGGGGCGGCGGCGACGGGGGACGGCGGCCCGGCGGAGGGCGCGCTGCTCGCGCACACGGCTGCGGCCGTGGCCGTCGGCGACGAGCCCTCTGCGCTCGCGGCGGCCAAGTCGGCCGACCGCGCACAGCGCCGCGCGGCCGCGCGGCTCGCGCACCCCGGCCTGCTGCCCGAGGACCCCTGGACCCAGGCGCTGCTCATGCTCTACGCGTTTCTGGCGGGGCTGCTGGTCTCGCGCCACCCAGTTTTGTGGGCCATGCCCGCCGCCAGCGCCGCCTGCGCGCTCGCCTACGCTGCGGCGGCGGCGGGCTTGGGCTCGGGGTCGGGCGCCGACGCCGTCTCGGCCGCGTTCGGCGTGGCGGCCGCAGCGGCGTCGGCGCTGTTCTGGGCGCGCATCCCGGGACTGGCGGGCGTCGCGCGGTCGCTGTACGCGGCGGCGCGGTACGGCCCGGGGGGCGCGTGCGCCGCGCTGCCGACGGCAACGGAGGGGGGGGCGGCGGCAGAGGCGTGCGGCGCAGTGGCCGCCGCCTCGGCCTCGGCCGCCGCCGCCGCCGCCGCCTCGGTGCCGTCGGCGCCGCCGCCGCCCGCCCGCTGGCGCTCGCTCGCCGCCGCGTTTGCGCCGGGCGGCGGCGCGGTCGCCGCGCCGCCGCCTCCTGCTGCCGCCGCCGCCGCCGCAGCAGCAGCAGCAGCAGCAGCAGCAGCCCCCCCCTTGAGCGCCGCCGCCGCCGGCGACCTGCCGCTGCTGCGCCACCTGGCGCGCGACGCGGCCGCCGGCATGCACGCCGCCAGCGCGCTCGACCCGCTCGCGGGCGCGCTCTGCGCCGCGGCCGCCGGCTTCTTCGCCTTCCGGCTCTGGCTGCAGGTGCGCCTGCGGCGGCTGGCCGCCCGGCGCTCGGCGGAGCAGCAGGGGGCGCCGGGCGGGCCGCCCTCCTGCTCCCCCCGCCCGAGCCCCCCGCCCTCGCTCGCCGCCGTCGCGCGCGACGCGCTGCTCCTGCTGGCCTTTGGTGTCGCGGCGGTGCTGCCCGAGCGCGGCCTGGGCGGGCGCGCCTTCCTGGCGGCCTCGCTGCTCGGGCAGGCCGCGCCGGCGGTGGCGGCGCTGCGCCGGGCGGCTGGCGCGGGCGCAGGGGCGGGAGGAGAAGATGGGCGGAGGGCGCGCGGGCCGCCCGGCGGCGCGCTGCCGGCGGCCCTGCGCGCCGCAGAGGCCGCGGCGCTGCTCGGCGCGAGCCTCGTGCCGCGCCTGCTGCTACTGCTGCTGGTGCTCGCCGAGGATGCCGTCCCGCACGGCGCCTACGCGGGCGAGCCGCTCCAGCAGCGCCTCGCGGCGGCCTTGCGCGCGGGCCTCGCCGTCTCGGTGGCCGGCGACGCGTGGCGGCTGGGCGCGGTGATGGCGGCTTGAGACAGGGCGAGAGAATTTCTTTCTTTTTCCGATCCGATGCGATGCGATGCGATGAGTTGCGATGCGATGCGATGCGATGCGATGCGATGCGATGCGATGCAAATTTATGACACCCTTTTCTTGAATGATATGTTCGTCCGGACCTTTGGTAAACAGCACTGGATTGGACTTCAAGGCTTGGACGATCCGGACAAAGGCAAAAGTTTTGCCGCAAAACAAAGCGCGCGCCGAGGCAGCGTCGAGGAAACGCGGGGCGGGACAGGTGAGCGCGCCGCCGTTGCCGCGGCTGCTCTGAGAGCCTCGAGCAGATCGCTGTCGCGCGCTAGCGGCCGCTTCGACCCTATGCGGACCCATCGAGCGCACGATTCGCGCAAACCAAAACAACTTTCAGGGGGTGCGACGCCGACCAAAACGATCTGGGCGGTTGGCAACGCCGCTCCGTCGGAGCGAGCGACGCGCTCGACCGGCCCGCCCTCCGCCCCTGGTATTTCAGTCTCCCTCGCTCAGGCGGCGCACGCCACAACCTTACACCTTCAATTTGCCCGCACCGCCTCATGCTGCTGCGCCAGCTGCTCCTGCCGCTGCGTCCATTCCATTCCTCCAACACGGCAACACCAGCACCCCTCAATCGCTTGCCGCTGACAGCGCGCGCCCGCCTCTTCGCCAGCAGCATTGCAGCGGCGGCAAGCATGGTCCCACCGCGTCTCCGCGCCGCGAAGCAGCCACTATCCCCGCCCAAGGCCGAGGCGCGGCGCGGCATGAAGCGCGCCGCCGCCGCCGCCGCCGACGCCGACGCCGCCGTCGCCGACGCCGCCGTCGCCGCGCCCCGCGCTCCGCCGCCGCCCAGCAAGAAGCGCGCCGCCTCGGCCGCCGCCGCCGCCGCCGCGCCCCGCGCTCCGCCGCCGCCCAGCAAGAAGCGCGCCGCCTCGGCCGCCGCCGCCGCCGCCGCGCCCCGCGCTCCTCCGCCGCCGCCGCCTCCAAGCAAAAAGCCGCAGCCCGCCGCCCCCGATGCCGCAGTGTCAACGGCCGCCGCCGCCCCCCCGTCCTCCCAGCCGCCGCCGCCCCATCAGTACTGGCTCGTCAAGTCCGAGCCGCACGAGTACAGCGCCGACGACCTCGCCGCCAACAAAGGCGGCGGACGGTGGGACGGCGTGCGCAACTTTGCGGCGCGCAACCACCTCAGGGCCATGAAGCGCGGCGACCTGTGCCTCTTTTACCACTCGTCCTGCGCCGCGCCGGGCGTGTCGGCGGTCGCGCGCGTCACCACGGAGTGCGCGTACCCGGACCCGACTGCGGAGGAGGTGGGCGGCCGGTACTACGACGCCAAGCACTCGGCCGAGGCGCCGCGGTGGTGGTGCGTCGACCTGGCGCTCGAGCGGCGGGCGGCGGCGGCGGTGACGCTTTCGGCGATTAAGTCCAAGGCGAATGCGGCGGCGGCGGGGAAAGGAGGGGGGGGCAGCGGGGAGGACGACGCCGACGGGCGGGTGCTCGCGGGCATGGCGCTGCTGACCCGGCCGCGGCTGTCGGTGCAGCCCGTGACGCCAGAAGAGTGGGCTGTGGTGATGCGGATGGAGGAGGCTGCAGCGGCGGCGGCGGCTGAGGCGGCGGCGGCGGCAGCTGGTGTGGCCGCGGCGGGCGCGCCGGCGGCGGCAGGAGCCGCGGTGGCGGCGGCGGCGACGAAGGAGGAGGAGGGGGGGGCTGGCGGTGGTGCTGGTCGTGGCGCCTTCAAGGCTCGAGGAGGAGGAGGCAAGGCACGCGGGCCGGCTGCAAAGGGCGCCCCGCGTCTTCGGAAAAAGGGAGGGGACTGAGGGGGGGCGGAAGAGGCGGAAGAGGCGGAAGAGGCGGAAGGGGCGGAAGAGGCGGAAGAGGCAGGGCGCGCCCCTTTGCTCGAGCGACTGGAGCGAGCGTCGGGCGGCGGCCGGCGGCATCGGCATCGGCCACGCGGCCTGATTTATGCGACGCGAGCCCACCCGCCAGTCGCACTCACCAATCGGCGCAACCGCGATCCCTTGACTTTTGACCCCCACAACCCACTGTCGTTGACCGTTGCTAGCTCGCCAAAGCGTCGTCGTTGCAAATCCAAATCAGCGGGGGGAAAGAGGAAGAGGTCCCAAACCGCCAAACCTCACCAAAGAACGATGGACCGCGAGGACGGGGAGATTGAGGAGGGCGAGCTGCCCGAGGTGCGTCCGTCTCCCGCCTCCAATGGTGCGCGTGCGAGACAGGGAGCCGGCCCGCGGGACCGTTTCCCGGAATCGATAGAGGCAAACGCCCTTGCAAAGGCGCGGAGAGCTCACAACCCCCCACGCATCAACAACACATCAACCAACAGCACCCCCGTGGTGCGCCACCACCAGGCGCCCGCCGCCCGGGCCTGAGCCGCGGCGACGGCGCCGGCCCCCCGCCGCCGCCGCCACCGTCGTCCGCGTCGGGGGCCGCTTCTGCCGCCGCCGCCGCCGACGCGTCGCTGCGCGCGGCCGAGGCCGAGATCGAGAGCTTGCTGCCGCCCGACGCGCCGGACCGCGCGTCCCTCGCGTCCCCCCGCTGCTGCGAGGACCTGCGCGCCGCCGTCAAGGAGCTCGACCGCTACGTCCGCCGCACGCGCCGCCACCGCGGCGCAACCGCCTTTGCCGAGCGTCACGCGGCGCGGCTGCACGCCTGCCTGCTGCGGGCGCTGGGGCGGGAGGGCGATGAGAGGGCGGCGGCCGCCTCCCCGTCCGCGGCCCCGTCGCCCGGGGCGCGCGAGGCGGCGCAGGCGCTCGTGCGCACGGCGGTGGCCTACCGGCACGACGTGTTCCCGCCCGCGGGCGCCCTCTCGCTCGAGGCGGCCGTGCGGCGCGCGCCCCCGTTTGCTCACCTGCTGCCGCCGCTGGCGGCCGGGGTGCGCGCGGCGGCGGCGCCGCCGGCGTCGGCCGAGGATTACGGGGGGCCGGCGCAACAGCAGCAGCAAGCGCCAAGCCGGAGGTGGCGGGAGGAGGGCGAGGCGGCGCCCGCACCGCCGCCGCCGCCGCCGCCGCCTCACGAGCGCGGCCAGCCAAACGGCGGCGGCGGCGGCGGCGGCGGCGGCGGCGGGAGCGGCGGGAGCGGCGGCGGCGGCGGCGCTGGCGGCGGCATGCGCATCGTGGTCAGCAGCACGGCGGTGGACGTGCTCGACGGCAGGAGAGCCGGAGCGGGGGGAGGCTACCACCACCACCACCACCCGGAGCGCGCTTACGAACTGCCGCCCCCTCCCCCTCCGCCGCCGCCGCCTCCGCCGCCGCCTCTGCCGCCGCCGCCGCCGCCGCCTCTGCCGCCGCCGCCGCCGCCGCCGCCGCCGCCGCCGCCGCCGCCGCCGCCGCTGCCGGGCGCTGCCGGGCAGGCCTTGCCGCCTCCTCCCCCCCCGCCGCCGCCCCCCCCACCCCCTCCTCCCCCTCCTCCGCCGCCGCCCGCGAGTAAGCGGCGGTTCAGGGACGACGACGACGAGGAGTTTGGCGGCGGCGAGGGGGCGGAGGGCGGCGCCGGCGGCACGCGGGCGGCGGTGGCGGCGGCCGTGCAGGCTGCGACAGAGGCCGCCGCCGCGGCGCGAGGAGGCGCGGCGGCGGCAGCGGGCGTGGCGGCGGCGGCGGCTGGCGCGGCGGCGGGCGACGGCGGCGGCGGCGGCCACCCCGCGCCTCCCGCCCCGCCGGCGCCGCGGCCTCGCACCGCCAGCAACAACCTGTCTGAGATTCCTGACCTGGGCGCCGCCCTGCGCCACGCCGACCGGCAGCAGCACCTGCTCGCGCGCGCGCAGGCCGGCGCAAGAGGGGCGGGCGGCGGCGCCGACGGCGGCGCGGCCGCCGCCGCCGCCGCGGGCGCGTCCACCTTTGCCGCGCGCTCCGCCCTGTGCGCCTCGCTGGACGCTTTCGCGCGCGGCCGGCGGCTCGCGCTCGTGGTCGACGTCGGCGCGTGCCTCCTGGACAGCGTGCCCGCGTCCGACCTGGCGTCCTCGCGCGAGGAGGAGGCGGCCGTCGACCGCGCCTCGCGCGCCGAGGCGGCAGCGGGCGTCCCGCCCGAGGCGCGCTCGCTGCAGTGGCACGGCGGGCGCGGCCTGCGGTCCTGGATCAAGCTGCGCCCGGGCGGGCGTCGCTTCCTGCGCCAGGCCGCCGAGCGATTCGAGCTCTGGGCCGTCGTCGACGCCGCGGGCGCCTCCGCTGCTGGCGGCGGCGGCGGAGGCGGCGGTGGCGAAGGCGGGGGCAGCGCGTCTGCGGCGGTGCTGCCGTCGCTCGACCCGACGGGGGCGCTCTTTGGCGGGCGCGTCCTGCCGCTGCCCCTGGCCGGCGGCGACGGCGCGGCCGAGCGCGTGCTGCGCGCGCTCGAGGACCGCGCGCCCGCCGCTCTGGTCCTGGGCGACGGCGCGACCTCGGCTGCGCTGACGGCCGCGCTCACCGCTGCTGCTGCTGCGGCGGCGGCGGCGGCAGAGGGAGAGAGGGGCCATGAGAAGCAGCAGCAGCAGCCGCAGCCTCTCCCGCTGGCGCTCCTGCCCATGGAGCGGTACGCCTACTTCGGCGCGAGCCGCCGGCGCGAGCGGCTGCCCGGCGCCTCGCTCGTCGAGCTGGGCGTCGACGAGGACCCCGAGCGCGGCGCGCTGGCCGCCGCCGCGCGCTGCCTCGAGCGCGCCGCCTCGTGCGCGATCGACCGGGCGGTGGCGGCGGCGGCGGCGGCGGGCCCTGCGGCCGAGGGCGAGTTCAGCGCGCGTGCCCCCGGCCTGCCCCCGCCGTGGGACGCGCGCCGCGTGCTGTCCGACGAGCGGCGCCGCGCCCTGGCCGGGTGCGTGCTCGCGTTCGACCCGCGCGTGCTGGCGTGGCCGCCGCCGCCGGCGGCGGGGGGTGCCAACGGCGGCGGCGCTAGCGTTGGCGTTGGCGGTGCCGGCGGCGCTGGCGGCGCAGCGCACCCGCTCCTCCGGCTCGCCGAGCAGCACGGCGCCGCGTGCGTCGAGGCCACCCCCGCCTCTGCCTCTGCCGCGGCGCCGCTGCCGCCTGGCCTCACGCACCTGGTGGTGGCCGCGGCCGCGCCCGCCGCCGCCGCGCACCTGGTGGCCGCGGCGCGCGCGGCGGGCGCGGCGGTCGTCGGGCCCGCGTGGGTCGAGCACGCTTGCCTCACGTGGCGCCGCGACTCCCGCCTGCTGACGATGCACTCCCCGCAGCGGTCGTAGGAACGGCGGCGGCGGCGCGCGTCCGGACGGCGACGGCGAAATTGCTGGGACGCCGCTTCGTTGCCCGGTGTCTCCCCCTCGCTCTCTGTCTTCGTTGCTTTGCCGGTTGGCGCACGTTTGCGCATCTCTCTCCGCGGGACCGAAAAGTTTAAACACACGAGAATCTAAGATTGAAAACGGAGAAGACACATGAGGACGGCACGAAAAAAGTCGGGAGGCCGAAGCCCGACCAGGCGCGAGCGAGGGGACTCACCTCACTGCTGCGGCGGGGCTGGGGGCGGCGCCTGCTGCCGGCGCTGGAGCTGGGCGAGCAGGGCCGCGCCAGGAGGCACCACCGGCGGCGACGGGGGCGGCGGGGGCTGGCGGGCGGCGGCGTTGCGCAGGAGCGCGTGGAAGCCGGACGCCGGGGCGGGCGGGCCGGCGGCGGCGGCGGCGGCCTGCGGAGGAGGGTTGAGGCCCGCCGGCAGGAACACAGCCGGCGCCGCCGGCGGCGCCGAAGAAGTCGGTGGGGCCGCGCCTCCGCCGCCGCCGCTGGCGGCGGTGCCGACCGGGACAAACGTGCGCGCCTGGCCGCCACCCGCGCCGCGCCCGCCGCCCGCGCCACGTCCTCCGCCGCCGCCACGGCCCCGGCCAGCGGCGGACGCGTCCGGGAAGCCGCGAGTGCCGTCCGGGCGCTTGGCCTGTGTGGGCCCATCGCGGTTGGCGGCGGCGCCGCCACCGCCGTCCGCCTGATGCTGCGGCTGCTGCCTCTGGGGCTGCTGCTGATGCTGGGGCGGCGGCGGCCCGCCCGCGCCGCGCTGCAGCATATGCAGCAGCGCGCCGCCGCTCTGAGCCGGCGGCGGAGGCTGCTGCTGCTGCGGCTGCGGCTGCTGCTGCAGCATGCGCAGCAGCTGCGCCCCGCCGCCGCCGTTGGGCGCCGCAGACGGCACCACCGGCGGCGGCGGCCCTGCGCCGCCGCCCTGGACGCGCCCCAGCAGCGACCGCCCCAAGGCGTCGGGCGGCATCACGGGCGCCGGGGGAGCGCCCGCGCCGCGCCCGCCGGCGGCGGAGCCGACCGGGACGAACGTGCGCGGCTGGCCGCCGCCCCCCCAGCCGCCCGTCTGCGCCGCCGCGCCGCGCCCGCCGCCGCCGGCGCCGCCGGCGCCACCGCCGCGCCCTCTGCCGGGCCCCACGCCCCTCAGCTGCTGCTGCATCTGCTGCACCTGCTCGCGCTGCGACCCCTGCGGCTGCCGCAGCGCCGCGCTCGACGCCGCCGCCAGCACCGCCAGGTCCCCGGCGAGGTCCTCGAGGTCGCCCGCCGCCGCCGTCGCCTTGGCCGCCGCCAGCCGGTCGGCCGGAACGCCGCGCGCCCACGGCGCCAGCGCGGCCAGCGGCCGCATGGACGCCGGCCCGCCGTCGGCCTTGCCGGCTGTCGGCGACGCGGGCGCGCCCCGTCCCGCGGCCGCCGCGGCGCGCGGCGAGACCGCGGACGCCGCGGCCGAGGACGAGGCGGACAGCTCGGCCGCCGTCGCCGCCGACAGAGGCACCGACCTCAGCGCCGAGGCCGGCAGCGGCACGCGCGCCGCGCGGCTGAGGCTCAGGACCTGGTGCGCGGGGAGGTAGGCGCCGCGGGGCCCGCGCACGCGCCCGCCCAGGGTGGAGCCGCCGACGAACTCGCGGTCCATGAGCACCTCGAGCGCGGGAGAGGACGAGCCGCCGCCGCCGCCGTCCTCGCCAGCGCCGCCGCCGCCGCCGCCGCCGCCGCCGCCCGCCGCCGGGTCGTGCACGCCAATCACCGTTCCGCGGCTGCCGAAGGGCGGTTGGCCCGTGCCCTTGAGCACGGCGACGCGGTCGCCCAGCTCGAGGGCGCCGCCCGCGAGCTCTGAGGCGGGCTGCGCCGGGTCGTACGGCGGCAGCAGGAGCGCCGGGTGGACCGACTCGAGCTCGACGGCGCCGCCCGCCGCGCCGCCGCCGCCCGCCCCGCCGCCGCCGCCTGCCGTGCCGCCGCCGCTGCCGCGCGGCTGCAGCATGGGGAACGAGGCCTGCAGCACGGCGACCGCCTCGTCCGACGCCTGGCGCACGCCGATGCGCACGAGCGGGCGCTTGGCGCTGGGCAGGCCCTTGAGCCAGCGGCGCAGGCTCTCGAACAGCTCGGCGCGCCGCGAGGCCTCCTCGTTGGGCATCATCGTCGCCAGCGACAGCGCCGAGCCGCCGCCGGCGCCGCCGCCGCCGCTGGGGCCGCGGCTGAAGTCCTGGTTCTCGACAGCCTTCCAGACCCACGGGAAGCGGCGGTTGTACTCCTCGGCCAGCGCGACCATGGCGCGCGAGTAGACCCACTGCATGCTGGGGGCGCGGTCGCCGTCGCCGCCCCCGCGGCCGCCGCCCCCGCGGCCGCCGTCGCCGCGGCCGCCGCCGCCGCCAGGGCCGCCGCCGCCCCAGCCGCCGCCGCCAGAGCCGGCGCTGCCGCCGCCGGCCGCCGAGGGGAAGGTCGGCGCCAGCGGCGACGCAAAGCCCGGCACGCACGTGCCCTCTCGCGCGTTGCGCACGCACATGCCGACGTCCACGCGCGTGTCCCCGCCGCCCAGGGAGACCCACACCGACCCGGCCATGCGCCCCAGGGCGCGCGACGAGGCGCCAACCTGCCGCGCCGCCGCGTGCGCGGGCAGGTAGTGGGTCTGGTGCTGCGCGACGACGCGCCGCGCCATCTGCGCGCCCTGCGCGGCGGCCTGGCGCGCCGCCTCGCCGCCCGCGCCGCCCGCACCGCCGGCGCCGGCCAGCCGCACGACGTAGCCCTCGGCCTGCGCGCCGGGGCGCCTGCCGGCGGCGGCGGGGTCGCGCGCGACGGTGGCCACCCAGCCGTAGTAGTCGGGCCCGAGGAAGAGGGCGCGGGAGCCCTCCTGCAACGGCAGCGGCGGCGGCGCGTCGACGTCGGCCGCGGCCGCGGCCCCCGACGAGGCGCCGCCGCCAAGGCCGCCGCCGCCGCCGCCCGCCGGCCTGGGCCGGTCGCGCAGGACGGCCTGTAAAGGGTAGGGCGCCAGGTCGGCCGCGTGGCGCCGCACGACCGTCCCGTCGGCGCGGCGGGTGTAGCCCGTGCAGGGGCGCACGTGCAGCAGCACGGGCACGGGCCCCGTCTCCACGCCGGCCTTTGTCATGAAGGCAGAGCGCGTCATGCCCGCGAGCGCGAGCCAGCGGCCAGCCTCGTCGCCGCCCGACCACTGCCGGTCGCGCTCGCCGCCGCCGTGCGCGCTACCGCCGCCGCCGCCGCCGCCGCGCGCGCCTCCCCCTCCTCCTGCTCCTCCCGCTCCCCCGGGAGTGGCGGACGCGATCTCGCCGTGCTTGTCGCTGATCTTGACGACGACGGCCTCCTGCAGGTACGGCCACTTGACGTAGCAGCGCTCGCCCACCATGGCGCGGGCGCTCTCGGCGGTGGCGGCGGCGCCGCCGAGCGGCGCGAGCGCGTCCGCGGGAAGCGCCACCACCAGCGACTCCTTCTTGCTGGCCGGGCCGAACACGGCGACCCCGGCCATGCGCATCTCGGCCGTCAGGCCGCGGATGGTCTTGAGCGAGGGGAAGCCGAACGGGTTGCGGCGGCCCGAGGCGGTGCCCGCCGGCGGCTCGGGTAGGAAGCCGTGCAGCGCCGCGGGCAGCGGCGGCGGCGGCGGCACGTGGCGGCAGACAGAGTGCGTCTGCGCCACGGGTCCGAAGCGGTTCGGCAGGGTCGTGGCGCAGTGCTCGGCCTCGTGCGCGCCGCGCACGTGCCGAAAGACGAGCACGTCGCCCAGCCGCTCGCGCCGCCGCTCCTCGGCCGTCAGCGCGCCGCGCGGGACCGAGCGCGCCGCCAGCCGCAGCCGCGCCGCGTCGACAAAGGGGACTTTCACCACCCCCTCCCAGTCCGCGCGCTTGCCCTCCATGTCGACGGCGAACTCGGTCGGGTAAAAGTCGAGGATGGGCGAGGCGGGCTGGGTCATGAAGGGCCGAAAAGGGGCGGGCAGCAGCACCTGCGAGGCCGGCGGCAGGACGGCGAGCAGCTGCTCAAAGGGCGTGAAGGGCTGGCCGTAGGAAAAGGCGACGTGCACGCTCTCGAGGCCGCGGCAGTCGGACGCCATGGGCGCGTAGTGGTGGGGGTAGTACCACTCCCAAGAGGGAACGCCGCGGTAGTAGTAGGCGAGGACCCAGTGGAGGCCGCGGATGTACTCCTCGACCACGGAGCGCACGGCGGCGGCCTCGCCGCCGGCCGCTGTCTCGGCCGAGACGGCGGCGCCGCCGTTGCCGTTGCTGCCGTTGCCGTGGCCGTTGCCGGCGGCGCCAGAGGAGGAGGAGGAAAAGACCTCGAGCTTCTCGCGGTAGTAGCGGTCGCGCCAGGCCGCGAGGCCGACGGCCGAGTCGGCGCCCTTGCGGAAGAGGGCGCGCGCCTCGCGCGACATCATCGTCGGGCCCTCGGGAGCGGCGGCCGCGGCCGCGACCGCGGGCGCGGCGTCGTCGTCGTCGTCCTCGAGGCCGCCGAGCGCGGCGGCCGCGCCCGGGGGCACGTGCGTCAGCAGGGCCTCGACGGCCGCGACCTCGGCGACGACGCCGGAGGGAGCGACCGGGGCGGGGGCCGGCGCGTCGTCGTCGTCGTCGTCGTCGTCGCCGCCGCCGTCCGCGAGCGCCTCGAAAGCGCCGCCACCGACCGGGGCGGCGCCGGCGCCGGCGGCGAGCGCGGCCGCGGCGGCCGCCCCGTTGCTGCGCCGCAGGGCCGCCGCCCCGGCCGCCGCCGCGGCCGCACCGCCGCCGCCGTTGGAAGAGCCAGAAGCGCCGGGGGCGGGAAGGGCCGCCGGCCCACCGCCGCCGCCGTTGCCGCCGCCCGGCCGACGCCCGCCGCCGCCGTGGCCGCCCCCTCCCCCGCGCCGCCGCGAGTCGCGCTGGTCGCGCTGCTCGGCGTCCGCGGCCCGCTCCGCCAGCGTCTCCGCCTCGCCCTCGGCCACCACGCGCAGCAGCCGCTCCAGCCGCCCGTGGTCCAGCGTCCCCGCGTGCGTCAGGTACCCGCCCAGCCGCGGCAGCATCCCGCGGTAGGTATCCAGTAGCCGGTTCAGCGCGCCCTCGTTGATGTCGAGCGTCGGCAGCGGCGGCAGAAAGTCGTTGCCGACGAGCATGCACATGAGCACAAAGTCGTCGACCACGCGCTCGAGGTCGAGGGCGAACGGCATGGCCCCGGGCGCGGCGAGGGGCGCGAACTCGAGCTCCCAGCACTCGCGCAGCAGGCCGACCTGGAACAGGATGAACGACTCGGCGCACGGGTTTTCGAGCGTCTCTCGGCTCGGCTGCCCGCGCCCGCCGCCTCCCCCGCCCGGCCCGCCGCCGCCGTACTGCACCACCTCGCGCAGCAGGCAAAAGTGCGGCTCGTGCGTCACGAGGGAAAGCATGATCAGGTCGGCGTCCAGGCCGTACATGCAGTGCGTCTGGTTGGGCGCGTGCCCGGGCTGCGACCGCTGCCACCGAACGTGCTCCATGATTTTGTGCTCGCCCTCTCCCGGCACGTCGTGGCCGCTGAGCAGGATGGCGGGCCGCTGCCACGCGGGGTCCTCGCTCACGCGCTTGCGCACGAAGAAGCGGAGGTGGCGGCCCAGGCGCGCCATGAAGGCGGTCCCGGGCGTGATGCAGTTGCTGTCAAAGGCGGCGGCCGCCTCCTCGGCCGTGGCCTCTCCGCTGCGCACGCGCTCGGCCTGCAGCTCCTCGCGCTCCTTAGCCGTCTTGAAGCGGCGCGAGCGCTGCTGGTTCATCTTGGCGCGCGGGGCCACGCCGTCGATGGCCATGTACAGCAAGGCGCGGGGCCGGATGAGCGTCACGATGCGGTCCAGGTAGGCAAAGATGCGGGCGACCATCTCTTCTTCGGTCAGTTTGACGTTGGGGTCGTTGCCGTGGCTCATCTGGTGGATGATGCCGTTCATGTCTAAATATAGATTGTCGAGGGGCGGCGGGGCCTCGGTGGCGGCGAGGGACATGTTGACGAGCGGGTAGCGCTCGCTGAGCCAGCGGTAGAACTTGGGGATGCCTGGGGTTGTTGTTTGTTTTTTGTTTTTGTTTTTGTGGGGGGTGTTTCGGGGTGCGGTGGGGAAGCGTCGATCGAGGGCGGTGAGCGGCGGGGAGCGGCGGAGGTGGCGGCGGGGCCGTGGTTTTTGTTGATCGAAGGGGGGGGGGATCTCAAGGAGGGTGGACGCGCGCGTCGGTCGACACGAGATAGTCCCACCCGGGGGCGGCACCGTGCTGATCCCCGTTGGCTCCTTCGTCGGGGCGACGAGACGTCGTCGCGCGTCCGCAGAAGAGGAGGGAGAGAGGGGAGGGGCTCTCTCTCTCGCCTTTCTGCCGCGCGCGCGCCCCCCTCCAAACAGAGAGAAACGCCAAGCGCCAAGTCTTCCACGCGGGGGCGCGAGCGCGCGCGTCACCTCAGCGCGCGCGCGTCGGCAAGCAAGGGATGGCGCGCGAAACAAAGTGTTTCCCGTCACTCTCTCAAGGAACGCCAAAGGACTCACCCATGGTTGCTGCGGCGGCTGCTGTTGATGCTGCTGCTGCGCGGTCGGCGGGTTAGCGCCTGGCAAGGTGGAGGCGAGGCGCGGCGATGCTCAACAGGCACTCGCTGGTTTCGGGAGTCGTGACGACACGACTGTTTTTGTTGTCGGCACACGAGGAGGGGCACGCACGAGCTTTGAGTGCAGGCAGTGATCGCAAGGATCTGCCAAGCACCACGGTCTTGGTCGTGAGGGGGGCAAGTCGCAAAGCCCGCGTTCAATGGGGTGTGAGAGGGGGATGGGCGCGGGGAGGCGGCCGGACAAAAAGACGCCTGAACGGCGGCGACGGCGACGACGACCGCCACTCGCGCACACGAAATCCCCTGTTTCATGGGATCATGCCTCTACCAAGAAGAGAGGGGAGTATGAAATGCGGTCGTCCATTATTCAAGCAAGGGAAGGGGGTCTCACGCACGGCCTCCGCCTAGACCATGCCGTCGCCGGCTCGCGGCGGCGGCGGCGGGCGCGCCCCCTCCTCCTCGGGCGCCGCCGCCGCCGCCGCCCCTGCCGCCTCTCCCGCCGGCGGCGCCGACTCCCCGCGCAGCACCGCCGCCGCAATCTCCCCGTGCAGCTCAAACGGGCTGACGAAGCGCGAGCCGCTAAAGGGCGTCGAGGCGCAGGACGTCGCGCCGCCGCCGCTCGCGCTGCCGCTGGGCGCGGATGCCGCTGCTGCCGCCGCCGCCGCCGCCGCGCACCGGGCTTCGTCGCCGCCGCCGCTGCCGCCGCTGACGCCGCTGCTCCCGCGCTCGCCACGCGCCGCCTCGCCGTCCTCGGACAGCGGGCCCGCGGCCGCCACAGCCGCGGCGGCGGCCGCCGCCCGGTGGTGCTCCTCCTCGAGCCACGCGGCAGAGCTGGCGCTGTCGCCGCGCTGCAGCTGCGACGGGACGTCGCCGCCGGGCGCGGCCGCGGGCGGCATGACGCCGCGCCCGCCGCCGCCGTTGCGCCCGCAGCACGCGGCCGCCGCCGCCGCCCCCTCCTCGTTCTCCTCCTCGTCGGCATCGAGCATTGCCGCCGCCGCAGCCGCCGCCGCCGCAGCCGCAGCCGCGGGCCTGCCCAGCGGCGACGCGCCCGCGCCCGCGCCCGCGCCCGTGCGCGCGTGCGGCTGGTGCACGCCCACCACCACCGACAGGCCGCCGGCCGTGTCGACCAGCACGCTGCCGCCGCTCGACGCGGCGGCGTCCAGGGCGCCGCCGCCCGACGCGCCCGCCGCCGCCGCCGCCGCCGCCGCTGCCGCCCGCGAGAGGTACTTTTGCCCGCCCGGCTTGCCGCCGCCGCCGCCGCCGCCCGCCGCCCCGGACAGGCCGCCGCCCGGGTGGTAGCGGGGCGGCCGGCCGCGGTGTCCGCGCGCCGAGCCGTACGCCGAGGTGGCCGAGCTCGTCAGCGCCAGCGGCGGGCAGAAGGGGCCGCCCTGCTGCATCGTCGCTTTGAGATCGGGCGTGCCCGGGCCGCCGCCGCCGCCGTTCGGGTCGCGGCGGGGCGAGCGCGGCTGCTGCTGCTGCCGCCGCCCCGTCGCGGGCAGCTCGAGGCCGCCGCCGCCGCCGCCCTCCTCGAGGCTGCCCTGGTCGCGGCCGCCGCCGCCCTCCTCGTCGTCACCGCCGTGGCGGCGCGCGCGCTGCCGCCGCAGCAGCAGCGCGCCGCACACGGCGACGGCGACGCACGCGAGCGCGGCCGTGGCGCCGACGGCGACGCGCAGCGTCCTCTTGTTGGCGCGGTCGTGCTCGCGCAGCCGCTGCAGGTCGGCGATCTCGCTCGACTCGTCGCGGACGCGCTGCTGGGCGTCGTGGTACGACAGGCCGCTGGCGCTGCTGCTGCCGCCGCCGCTGCTCTCGCCGCCGCCGCCGCCGCTGCCGTCGCCGTCGCCCCCGCCGCCCCCCAAGCCCAAGCTGCCGACGGCGGCGCTCAGCAGCGAGGAGGACAGCTCGGCAAAGCCGCTGCGCGCGTCCATCACTGTGGTCGTCTCGGTCTCGTCGCCGCGCCACACATCCTCGGAGGGAGGGAGCATGGCGGCCGCAATGGGCGGGGGCGGGGTGGCTCGCCGCCCCGACGCCGTCGCTGCAGCCGCAGCCGCCGCCGCCGACGCCGCCTCCGCCGCCGCCGCCGCCGCCGACGCCTGCGAGGACGACCCCGAGGAGGACGCCGCCGCCGAGTTGAGCGCGCTCATGAGGATCTGCGCCTTGGCCGCGACAATGGCCGCTGCGACGTCGAGCATCGCCGCGTTCTCACCGTCGCCGTCGGCGCCGTCGCCGTCGCCGTTGCTCGAGCCGCCGCCGCCGCCGCCGCCGTCGCCGCCGTCGCCGCTCGGCCGCCTGCCGGCTTCCTCCTCCTCGCGGTCGGCGCCACTGGAGCGCGTCACAAAGATGGTGCCGTCGCCGACCGAGGTCTGCGTCTCGATGACCGCCACGATCTTGCGGTCCTCCTCGCCCGAGGGGATGCCGCCGCCGCCGCCGCCGCCGCCGCCGCCGCCGCCGCCGCCCGCCCGGTCGTCCAGCCGGACAACGCTGTCGGCGCCGGTGCGGAAGAAGACCCCCTGCGCCGACGCGCCGGCGCCGCGCGAGCCCGTGGCGATGCCCGCGCGGATGCCGGCCTCGGCGCGCTGCACCCAGGCCTCCCACGAGGCCGCCGCGGCGGCCCGCGCCTGGGCCCCTGCCGAGGCCGGGTCGGGGCGCGCGGCGGCCGCGCCGAGCAGCAGCAGGCCGACGGCCGCGGCGGCGAGCGCGGCGGCGGCGCGGGCGCCCGCGGTCATCCTCCCCGGGCGGTGCGCCCGCTTTGCCCCGCGCCGCCGCCTCCGCCCCGGCCGACTGGGCGCCAGTGCCGTTGCTGCCGGTGCCGCCGGTCCTGCGTCGGCCCTCCTCTCGCCTCTGCCCCGGCAGCTCATTTCCATTTTTAGAGCGTTTTGAGGCTTCGCCCTCCCCCTCACTCTCTCCCCCCCCGCGTTTCTCTCTTCTGGCGTCGCGCGCGCGGAGGGCTTCAGCGAACCGAGGCGCGCGGCGGGTCCGGTCGCGTGCGCGCGCCGGCCGGAATGGGGCCGGATGCGGGGCGGGCGGGAGCGAAGAGGCGACTCTTTGGGCTCCGTCGGTCGACCTGCGGTGCCGACGTTTCCGCACAGAACGCAAACTCTGGTCGGACAGAGAGAGAGACGCGTAGTACAGATAGGGTGGGTGGTCACGCGAGGGGGGGGGGAATCCAGTGGGGAATCAATCTGGTCCCTCGACAAAGGAATGGTGTGTCAGGTTTGTGGGCTGAGTGAGTGTGTGCGGCGGGTGGGGGGAGGGATGAGCAGGGCCTTGAACATACGGGCGCCGCGCCCCGCATGGGGACAGCGACATGGCGGCGGCCCTCGCGACGCGGCGGCGGCGGCGGCCCCAAGAACACCGTCTGTCCGCGGAGAGCAACGTATTCCGTGGCCTGTGCCCCCCCTCGGCAAAGCGACAGTAGCACGCACGCACGCACCTCGTTTACAGGGCGAAAAACTCAGCGTCGACGACCTCGTCGCTGGGCGGCCCATCGTCGTCGTCGTCGGTATCGCTGCGAGCGGGGTCGCGGGAGCGAGCGCGCCGGCGACGGCGACGCGGCGAGAGCCCACCCCCCCACCCCCAGGCCCCCTCCTCCTCCTCCTGCGCTTGCTCCCCCCACTCGCCGCAGTTGTCCCACAGGCGCGGGAAGAGCGCGACCGAGTGGTCGGCCGCCGCGCGGGGCGACCACGCCGCCGCCGCGAACGCGCGCACGGACGCGCCGCGACGGCCCCGCCAGGGCGCCTGCGACTGCCGCGCCTCCTGCGCCTGCTCCTGCGGCGGCGGCCGGTGCTGCTGCTGCTGCTGCGGCGGCGGCGGCGGCCGCTCGTGCTGCTGCTGCTCCTCCTCCTCCTCCTCCTCCTCCGCCTCCTTCCCACCGACCGCCGCCGCGCCCCGGGCCGCCGCACGGACCGCCGCCGCGTCGCGCGGGGCGTCCCACGGCGCCGTCACCGAGCCGGCAGCAGAAGCAGGGAAGGAGCCGCCGCCATAGCCGTCGCCGCGCCCGCCGCCGCCGCTACCGCCGCCGCCGCCCCCGGCCGGCCGAGGCATAGCCGAGGCCGAAAGGTAGCCTCCCGCGTCGGCGGCGACGCCGAGCGCGGCGAGCTCGCGCGCGCTCGGCGGCGGCGCGGAGGACGTGCCCCAGGGGTCGGGGTCAGCGCGCGGGCGGGCGGCGACTTCAGGCGGGACGCGCCGCGGGGGCACGTGCGCCGAGGGGGGCGCCCGAGCCTCCCGCTCCTCCGCCTCCTCCTCCTCCTGCTGCTGCTGCTGCTGCTGCTGCTGCTGCTGCATCTCCGGGCGCGTCCAAAGCACCCCGCCGCCGACGCTTCCGCGCCCGCTCGCGCCGTCCTCCTGCGTCGGCTGCTGCTGCTCTTCCTCGTCCCTGCGCCGCCACAACACCGCGCCCGGGGCGGGCGAGGCGGCAGGCGAGCCAAACCCTGCCATCCCAGCATTGACACCGCCGCCGAGCACTGTGCCAGCGGCGGGAAGGCCGGCGGCGGCAGCGGCGGCAACGGGGGAGGCCGCGAGAGCGCCGGCGCCGACGCCCGAGGCCAAGGCAGGCGGCCGCGGCACCACGTCCTCCGCGTTGTCCATGAGGCGCAGCAGGCGCGCGCGGCGCCGCGCCTCCGGGTCGACCGGCGGGCCCGAGCCTGCAGGCGTGCCGTCGGGGGACGCGGCACGCTCGGCCGCGAGGCCAGCCGCGAGGGCCTCCTGCAGGCGGCCGCGGCGGCTCACCAGGGACGAGGCGGCGGCGGCGGCGGTGGCGCCCGGCGCCCCATCGGCCGCCGACAACGGGGAGGGTGACGAGTAAGACGGCGGGGGGAGAGGGCGCTCCGCGGGCACAGGCGAGGCGGTGGCGGCGGCGGCAGGGACGGCCCCCGCCCCGGCGCCGTTGCCCTCCGCAGCCTCGGCGACCCCCGCCTCCCCCGCCTTCCCGAGCGCCCTCGCCCTGAATGCCTCCGCCGCCGCCGCCGCCGCCGTCCCCGCCGCCCCGCCGGCCGCCGCCACCGCCGCGGGAAGCGCCGCGCCCGGGCCGCCCGGGCCGAGGCCGAGGCTGTCCAAAACGTCGTCGACGGCCACGTCGTCCAGGTGGATCAAGGTTTCGCCGGCGACGGCGGCGGCGACTCCGGCGGCGGCCGCGGCGGCGCCCGCGGCGGCGCCGCGCGCGCTCCAGACCACGGAGGAGAGCAGCGCGCGGGCTCTGGTAGGGGCGCCGCCGTCGCGGTCGCCGCTACTAATGCTGCGGGCGGCCTCGTCGTCGCCGTCGCCGCCGGCGGCAGAGGCGGCGGCGGCACCGCCGGCGGCAGAGCCGGGCGCGGGCACCTCTTGGTTCAAGCCGAGGAGGCCGCGCGTCAGGTCCTCCTCGCCGGCGGCTACGTCCTCGTCCGCCTCTCCCCCGTCCGCGTCTTGGGCGGCAGAAGGGGGCACGGGACGCGCCGCTCGCGCGGTCGCTGATGCTGACGCCGCCGCCGACGCCGCCTCTCGCTCCTCTGCTGCTGCTGCTTGCTGGGCCTTTGCGGCGGCCGCCGCCGCCGCCGCCGCCTCTTGTTCCCGCGCCGCTGCTGCTGCTGCTGATGCTGCTTCTCGCGCCTCTGCTGCTGCTTTCGATGCTGCCGCTGCCGCCTCTGCCTCTTCGCGCTGCTTGAGCTCGCGCGCCTTGTCCGCCGCGACGGCCGCATGCTCCTCCTGCTGCTGCTGCTGCCGTTGCTCGTCGGCCGCCGCGCCGCCGCTGCCGAGCGCCCGCGCGGGCGGCGCGGGCGGCGGCGCGGCGCGCCAGGCCCCGAGCTCCGGGGGAGACGGCAGCCAAGAGGACCAGCCGCCGCCGCCAAGGGCCCGCTGCCCCCCGCGTCCGAAAAGGCCGCCGAGCCTCCAGCCGCCGCCGCCGCCGCCGCCGAAGGCCGCCGCCTTGGCCTGCAGCATCTGATCGAGCAGCGCGACGAGCTCGTCGCTGGAGAGGTCGTGCAGGCGCTCGCGGAACTCGGCCGTCAGCACCGCTTCGACGCGCGCGCGGTCGAGGACCACGACGGACGCCGAGGGCGACGAGGCCGGCGGCGACACCAGCGCAGGAAAGGCGCGAGGGGGAGCGGGCGCCGACGCCGACGGCGCAGACACCGCGGCCGCGACCGCCTGCGCCGCCGACGCCGCGGTGTCGATGTACGCGGCCGCAAGCGCGGGCGAGGGCTGGGCGGACGCGGCGGCGGCGCTGGTGATGGCCGCCAGCAGAAGGAGCGGGACGGATGACGCGGACGACGACCAGTCGACTGGCGACGGGCGGGGAGGGGCCGAACCAGAAGGACGAGAGCCTCGCTCTCCCGGAAGCCCTCCGCGATCGACGAAGGGTCCGTGGATGGCGCGCGCAATATCAGAGGGGTCGCGACGAGCGCGTGCTTCCCGTGGTCCGCGCGCGCCCGGGCCCGGGGCTCTCGAAAGGGCAGGAGGGCGAGGTACCTGAGCGGGTGAAGGAGGAGGGGCTTGGTGGTGCGTCCCGGTGGGCCGCGCTGGTCGGGGGTGCGCGCCTCCTCCGCCTCCTAGGGCGCGCATGGTTTTGGCGTTGTTGTTTGTGTATGACGGGACTGGTGATGCTAGGAATCCTTGACTTGCAAAACTGCGGCTGATGAACTAGGTGGTTTTTCGCTTCCGCGCCGACGGCAACGAGGCGAGCGAGCGACGACAAAAACCCGCCTCGCCTCTCGCCTCTCGCCTCTCGCCGGAAAAAACAACACAAAACTACACGGGCGTGTACGCCAGGTTGTGCGCCATCGACGACGTCGCGAGCAGGCGCTGCGCCGCGTCCGAGTGCGCCGGCGCGGCGAGGTCGCGCTCCGTCAGCATCGCGTGGCCGCCCCCAAAGGCGCCGCCGCCGCCGCCGCCGCCGCCCACGCCGCCGCCGCCGCCCGATGTCACGCTCACCAGCGCGTCGCGGAAAAATGCGTCGAGCAGCGCGAGCAGCGTGGCCGCGTGCTGGCGCGCGCGCCACGCCCCGCCCCCGCCCCCCTCGTGCAGGGCCTCGGCCCACCCGAGCAGGGCGCGCGCCTGCTCGTCCCACAGCGCGCGCACGACGGCCACCAGCGCGCGCGGCTCGAGCGGCGGCACGAGCGCCGACACGGCCGCGGCCAGCGCGACCAGCAGCGGGCCCGCCGCCTTTCCGACGAGCGCGTGGTGCTGGTTCTGCTGCTGCTGGTGCTGCGGCGGCAGGTCGTGCGGGCGGGGGCGCTGCTGCTGCCCATGCTGCTGCTGCGGCGCGGCGGCGCCAAACATGCGCGCTTCCATCGACGGGCCGGAGAATGGCACGTCGGCCGCGTGGTGCGCGGCCGCCGCCCGCTGCAGCCGCTGCTGCTCCAGCTGCGCCGCCGCCGAGGCGTCGCGCCACGCCGCCGCGAGCACGTCGGGGATGGCCGTGGCGCGCCGCGACGCGACCGACGCCGACAGGCGCCCGGCCGTCGAGCGCACGGCGCCCGCGTACTCGGACCGCAGCTCCTTGACCGCCTGGGCAAACTGCGCGCCCACCTGCGGCGCCACGTCGTCCAGGGGGTCGCCGCCGCCACATCCGCCGCCGCCGCCGCCGCCGTCGTCGTATTGGCCGCCGCCGCCGCCGCCGCCGCCGCCGAGGCCGTAGAGCGCCGGGTCCTCGAATGCGGCGGCGGCCGAGGCCGGGGACATGGGGCGCCCGTCGTCGGCCTGTTGCTGCTGCTGCTGCTGCTTGCGCTGCTGCTGCTGCAGGGGGCCGTCGCCGTCGGACAGGCCGGCGCCGGGCCCCGGCGACGCGGCCGCCGCCACGGCCGCCTCCTCCTCGCGGCACGCGCGCCACGCCTCTGCCGTCCAGCCGAGGATGCGCGCCTCAACCAGCGGGACGGCCGCCATCAGGCGCGACAGCGAGTTGAGCAGGGCCGCCTCGCGCACGTAGAGGCGGGGCGGGGTCGACCCGTCGCCGCCGCCGCCGCCGTCGGCCGCCATCTGCTGCTGCTGCTGCTGGGCGGCGGCGTCCGCGCGGCCCTGGCGCATTGGCGAGGCGCCACCGCCGCCCGCCACCGCCAAGACGAGCGCGCCAAAGCGGGGCGACCCCCCCTGGGCGGCGGGCGCCGGCCGGGCCGGCAGCCCCCCGCCGCACTGGCGCAGGGCGGCTGTGGCGGCCGCGCGCAGCGCCGCGCACAGCGCCGCCTCCAGGTAGGGGCCGAAGAGCGGCCAGTGCGCGATGACGCGCTCGTAGCGCGACATCTCGCGGTCGACCACCGCGAGCGCGGCGCCGACGATGGGCGCGGCGCCGCCGACCGAGACGACGCCGACGCCGACGTCCAGCGAGACGCCGCCGCCAATCCCGCCGCCGCCGCCGATCCCACCGCCCTGGCCGTCCTGCCCGGGGGCGGCGGCGGCCGCCACCCCGAGCGCCGCGCCCAGCTCGGTCGTCGCCTCGACCCGCCGCACCTCGGCCAGCAGCGCGTCGCGCGTGTTGCCGATCCACCCGCGCACCACGCCGCCAAACAGCGCCATGGCGTCGACGCGGCCCGGGTGGCCGCGGGGCGGCGCCAGGCCGCGCGCGCCCAGGCGGCGCTGCAGGCCGGCGACGGCGACGAGCAGGGCGACGGCCGCGGGCGTGGGCGCCAGGGGCGGGGCGGCGGCCAGGGCGCGCCGCAGCTCGGCGACGTACTGGGTGCAGTGCTCGGCGGCGGTGGCGGCGGGCAGGCACACGCCGCGAGGCAGCAGCGGCGCGCCGCGCGCGTCAACAGGGGCGCGCTGCAGGCGGCAGTCCCAGGCGACGTCGGCGAGCACGGCGTCCGCCGTGGCGACCAGGCGCGCGTAGACGGCGTGGTGGGGCTCGCCCAGCCGGGGGATGGCGGCGAAGGCGTGCGCGACGGCGGCAGCGTAGCTCGGGGCGCCGTTGGCGAGCGGGACGGCCAGCAGCGACGGTGGCGGCGGCGCGAACGCGAGCGCCGACCCGGGGCCGGACGCGCTGACGGCGGCCGCGGCGGCAGCGTCGACGGCGCAGGAGAGGCGGGCCCAGCGCGCCTTGGCGGCGACGCGCAGGCGGTCGTCGATCCACTCAGCGCCCGAGGGCAAGAGCACGGGCGCCATCACCTCGAACAGCTCGGTGGCCGCGAACAGGGCCGCGGGCGGAAAGTCGGGCGCGTGGCCGGCCGAGGCCGAGGCGGACGCCCCCTCCACGGCGTCGGCCGAGGCCGCGTTGGGGTGCTGGTGCCGGTGCTCGGCGGCGGCGGCGGCGGCCGCGGACGACGCGCAGGCGGACCCCTCGAGGAGGCCCTTGCGCGCGCCGCTGCACAGCAGGTAGTAGTTCTCGAACGCGAGGCGCAGCAGCTGCTCGGCGTCCCGCTTGACGCGGTCAAGGGCCGCGGCCTCGCGGCGCGTCATCGTCGTCGTCGTCATGGCGGCGGCGGCGGCGGGCGCCTGGCCGAACGCCTGCTGCTGCACCTGCTGCTGCTGCTGCGCCTCCTCCTGGCGCAGGAGCTCGCGCAGGCCCTCGGCCACCAGCGCCAGGCACGCGCGCGTGGCCGACGCCACCCGCGGGCCGAGCGCCCAGCGAAGGTGGCTCAGGAGGCAGTGGCGGCGCCGGACGCCGTGCGCGCGCGCGAATGCCGCGAGCAGCCACGCCCAATCGCCGCGCAGGCGCAGCCGGTGCTCGCCGCAGCCCTCGGCGCGCAAGGCGGCGTCGAGCAGGACGTCGTAGGCGCCCGAGGGGGTGGCGGAGAGCAGGAGGCCGCCGCCGCCGCCACGGCCGCCCGCAGGCGACGCGCAGAGGCCCCCCTGCATCTGCTGCTGCTGCTGCGGCTCGTCCTCGGCGGCTGGCAGCTCGCGGTCGACGCACCGAACGCTCAGGAGCACGACGCCGCCGTCCGATCCGTTGCCCACGTTATTGACGCGCACCAAGAGTGGCGCCTCCAGCGCCGCGCCCGCCCCCGCGCCTGCGCCCGCGCTGTCGAGCCCGGCCGCGCCGCTCGCCTCGAGCGCCGCCTGCCAAAGGCGCTTGGCCTCGACCACGCCCCGCGCGAGCACCTGCCGCCCGTCCGAGACCTCGAGCACCACGTCGTAGCCCAGCGCGCCGGGCAGCAGGTCGACCACGGGCGACCCCGCAAGCGCGCCGCCGCCCTTGGCGAGGCGCGTTCGCACGTCGTAGGCGCCGTCGATGCCGCTGCGGCCGTGCCCGCCTCCCGCGCCCCCGGCGGCGCGCGCGCCGCCCGGCAGCAGGCGCAGGTGCACGGTGCGCGACTGGTAGCCGTTCGCGGGGTCGTCGCGCAGGCTGGCGAGCACGCAGGGCGGCAGCACGAGCGCGAGGGCGCCGGCAGCGCCGCCGGAGGGCGAGTGCGGCGGCGAGGGCGACGCGCCCGTCAGTCGCGCGAGGGCCGTGCCGATCTTGCCGCGGCCGCCGCCTCCGCCGCCGCGCGAGGGCGACGGGCTGCCCGCGCCGCCGCCGAACCCGCCGCCAAAGCCGCCGCCAAAGCCGCCTCCGCCGCCGGCCGCCGCCGCGGAAGCCGCCGCCGGGACCGAGGCCAGCAGCTCGGCGGCGTCGGGTCCCGGGTAGGCGAACCGGCGCACGTGCAGCTTTATGGCCGTGAGGGAGCTGGCAAAGGCCCCCGCGGACACGCGCGACGAGCCCGGGCCGCCGGCGGCGGCGCCCGAGGATGACGGGGCGCCCGGGCCGTCGCCGTCGTCCCAAAAGACCTCGGCACCCGAGACCCCCTCGTCGTCGTTGGCGCCGCCGCCGCCGCCGCCGCCGGGCGCGATGGGCGGCAGCAGCAGCGGCGAGACCCCGAGCGCGCCGCGCAGCTTGGCGCAGCCCGCCTGGAGAAACAGGCTCGCGGCGGCCGCGGGCTGGATGCCAGACGCGTCGTGCAGCGGGGGCGGCTCGTCCGCGAGCGGGGCGGCGGCGGGCGCGCCGCCGCCGCCGCCGCCGCCGCCGTTGCGGCCGCGCGGGCTGCGCCGGCCGCCGCCGCCGCCCGGCGACGCCGGCGCCGCCGCCAGCTCGGACAGGCACACCTGCACGCCGCCCTCGTACGCGACGAAGCGCGCCCACGCGTCGGCGCGGCGCATTCGCACGACGGGCGCGACGGCGGCGGCTGCGGCCGCCGCCGCCTGGTGCCCCGCGGCCGCGGCCATGGCGCCGTACGGCACCCCCGCCGGGTGCTCGTGCTGCTGCTGCTGCGGCGGCGGCTGCTGCTGCTGCGGCGGCTGCTGCCGCTGCTGCTGCTGCTGCGGGGCAGGGGCAGCGAGCGGGCTCGCGTCGACGCGGCCGTCGCCGCTGGCGCGCGGCGCCGCATGGTAGGCAGCGCCGTGCGCGTGCTGGTGCCAATGGTGCCGGTGGTGCTGCACGGGCGGGTCGGTCACGGTCGCGGCGTAATCAAAGGTGAAGCGCTCGGACGCAAAGGGCTGCTGGTCCTGCTCGTGCCGTGCGGCGCCGTTGGCGGCGGCGGCGGCGGCGGCGGCGGCGGCGCCGAGGCCGTTGCCAAACGCAGACGCGGCAAAGCTCGCAAAGGTGGCGGCGCCCCCGAGGCCGTTGCTGTTGTTGGGGCACGCCATGATATGGACTGCTGCCGAGGTGGGTGTTATGGCCCGGCGCGGACGGGCGACAGGGGTGTTTTCGCGTGAGTGGGGCCAGCGCCTGCGGGTCAAACGAGTGTCTCTTGGGTCTCTCCGCAGGGCGAACCCAAGACCTCCTCTCTCTCTCGCGCGCGCGCGCGCACGCGCCCCTCCCGTTCTGACGCGCGCGGTACTTTTGCTGTGTGTTTCTCACCTGCACGACAAGGCGCGGGGGTGGGGCGCTCGACCGAAATGCCGGAGCGCGCGTCAAAGTCCGCGACGAAAGACCTGGCGTCTCCCCCCTCTTCGTTTTTTCTCGAAATGCTCTGTCGGGCGCGCGCGGTCGCTCGTGCCGCGAAAGGGGTCCTGGGTAGTGGTCACGTATCGGCTCGCAACGGTCAAGTGGTTCTGTCGGTAGGCCAGGAGCGTGTGTTGCTTGTTTTGACTTCAAAGTTATTGCGGCCTACCGCCGCTTGCCGCCGCCCGTCTTTTTCTTCGCCCCACCCCTCGGCGGCAGCAGCGGCGAAGGTCGCGGCGGCGCCGCCGGCGTCACACCCGCCGACGTCCCTGCCGCGCCGGCCCCACCTCCTGCTCCCGCGCCGCCAGCCACCGCGCTCGTCAGCCACAGCTGAAACACCCACTTCTCGCACCCCGCGGCCGCCTCGGTCGCCGCGTGCAGCGTGCGCCCGTCGGGCCGCCCGCCGCGAAACGCCGGGAAAAATACCGCCGCGCGCCCCTTTTTCGGCGCCACGTCCAGCGGGCCCAGGTGCTCAAAGCGCGTGCGCCCGCCCGCGTCGCAGTCGTTGAGGTACACGAGCAGGGTGGCCCGCCGCTGGAACCCGCGCCGCAGGGCCGCCTGCGGGGGAAAGGCGTCCTCGTGCGCGAGGAAGCGCTCTCCGGGCAGGTACCGGGCGACCTGCGGCAGCTCCGCGACTAGCTCGCCCGAGGCCGGGGGTTTCGTGAAGAGGGCGCGGCGCAGGCGCAAAGGCCGCAGCTGGCCCGGTGAAGGGGGCGGGCCGCCGGGCGCTGCTCTCGCCGCCGCCGCCGCCGCCGCCTCGGGTCCTCCTCCTGCTGCTGCTGCTCGCTGCTCCTCGCCGGGGGGACCGCCAAACAGCGCCTCCGCGCGCTCGAGCAGCGCCGACAGCGCCGCGTCCAGCTGCGGCGACGCCGCCAGCGCCTCGCGCCCGATCGCCAGGGTCGTGCTCGTGCGGATGTCGGCGCCGACCGCTGCCGCCCCTGCCCCTGCTTCTCCTCCTTGCGCGCCACCTGCGCCGCCGCCGCCGCCGCCGCCGCCGCCGCCGCTCGCGCCCCCCGCCGCCGGCCGGCGCGCCGTGCCGCTCATCGTGTCTGCCCCTCCCACGCGCGACCGCTCCATTCGTCCGGACGCCTCCGCCGCCTGCCTGAGCGCGTCGCACACCTCGTCCGGGAGGAAGCCGTCCACGCACAGGACGGGCGGGTCGACGTTGAGCACGCGCAGCGACGCGCCCGCGAGCGGCGACCAAGCGGGGGGGGCTCCGGCGGCGGCATGGGTGGCGGCAGGCGCGGCCGCGAACGCGGCCAGGTTGACGGGCACGAACGCGTCGGCCAGCATGGCCGAGAAGGCGGCCACCTGCTCGGCGGGCTGGGCGGCGATGTCGAGGCCCCCCGCGGCCAGGACCTGCGGCGGCAGGCGCATGATCGAGGGTCGGTCTTGGGCGGCGGCGGCGGCGCCCGGGGCGCTCGCGGCGGCGGCGGCGGCTTTGACGGCAGCGCGCCTCGATGCGGACTGCTGAGGCAATGGAGCGCGGTAACGAGGTGCTGATGCGCTGGCCTTGAACGCGGCAGCAGCTGCAGCAACAGCAGCAGTCGGGGCGGGGGGCACCACGGCGACAGCAAGGAGGGGGCCTGATGTCCCTCCCGCTAATCCTGCGGCGTGGGGGCGCGCGCGTAAAGAGTACATCGTGTCGTGTGTATCGCGAGATGGGGCGAGCGCGAAAAGGTGGTGCGTGTCAAGCGAAAGAAACAAGTACGCTTGCCAGAGACGACGACCGACGGCGAACGCAGCGAGACGGCGACGACCGCCAAACCGCGCGCGCTCGCTCGCTCTCACCCACCCAAGTCTCCCTCCCTCCCTCGGGCCCCCCTTCCCACTGCAACAACAGGGCGCCACTCCCTTGCGGCCGCCAACTCACACCAATCACACACGCGCTGCGAGCGCGGACCCTTCCCTCCCCCCGTTGGTCGTGAGTTGCAAGCCCCTCCTTTTTTTCCCTCCTCCAAGGGGTTGTTTGCTCCCCCTTCTCCGCGCCCCTCTCCTTGTCGCCTTCCCTCGACCACGACGCCTACCCAGCGTTGCACGACGACCGGCTCTTCCGGTTCCTGCTTGGCGTCGGTGCAGGCGCGCGAGGGGACCGCGAGCCTGAGCGCGGGTTGGTTGTTCGCGTCGCCGTCGTCGCGACCTCAACTCCCCACAGCACGTGTTTGCTCCCTCCCTCCGCCTCACCCGCAACGCCACCTCCTCCCTCCCCCCCCACACACCAATCCAAACTCCTCCACAGCCACCACCACCATGCTCGCCGCCGCCTCCAGCACCGCGCCGGCCGGCGCGCGCCGCGCCCTGGTCGCCCGCCGCGGCGGCCGCGCCCCCTCCGCGCCGCCGCGCGCCGCACCGCCGTCGGGCCCCGCCGCCGCCGCGCCGGCCCGCGCCCCCGCGTCCCCGTCCCCCGCCGCCCCCCCGCCGTCCCCGTCCCCCGCCGCCGAGGACGACCCCCGCGCCTTCACCCGCCGCGTCGTCGCCGACGAGGCCGAGTACGTCCTCCAGACCTACGCCAGGCCCGACGACGTCGTCTTCACCCGCGGCGAGAACGCGACCCTGTACGACGCGGCGGGCCGCGCCTATTTGGACATGGCGGCCGGCATCGCCGTCAACTGCCTGGGCCACGGGGACGCGCGCTGGGTGGCCGCCCTGACCGCGCAGGCCCCCGTCCTGGCGCACACGAGCAACTTGTTCCACACGGTGCCGCAGGTGGACCTGGCGCGCCGCCTGGTCACCTCCGCGCCGTGGGCCAGCAAGGTATTTTTTTGCAACTCGGGCGCCGAGGCCAACGAGGCGGCGATCAAGTTCGCGCGCAAGCTCGCGCGCGTGCGCGCGGGCGTCGACCCGTACGACCCGTCCGTGGGCGACGAGGCCGTGCCCACCGAGATCGTCGCGTTCACCTCGGCCTTCCACGGCCGCACCATGGGCACGCTGGCGCTCACGTACAAGCAAAACTACCGCACCCCTTTCACCCCTGTGATGCCCGGCGGCAAGCTCGCGACCTTCAACGACCTCGCCTCGTGCCGGGCGGCCATCGTGCGCGGCAAGACCGCCGCCGTGTTCGTCGAGCCTGTCCAGGGCGAGGGCGGGTGCACCCCGGCCGACATCGCCTTCCTCAAAGGCCTGCGCGAGCTGTGCGACGAGGCAGGGGCCGCCCTGGTGTTCGACGAGGTGCAATGCGGCCTCGGGCGCGCCGGCGCGCTGTGGGCGCACGAACTCCTGGGCGTCCAGCCCGACATCATGACGGTGGCGAAACCCCTGGCCGGAGGATTGCCAGTGGGCGCGACCCTGGTGACGGCCGAGGTGGCCGCGGCCATGGCGCCGGGGGACCACGGGTCGACGTTTGCGGGCAACCCGCTCGTCTGCTCCGTCGCCAACGCCGTCTTTGACGTCATCGCCGAGCCGTCCTTCCTCGAGTCGGTGCGCCGCAAGGGCGAGCGCCTGCGCGCGGCCCTGCGCGTCTGCACGGCCGGCAACCCGAAGGTGCTCGAGGTGCGCGGCGAGGGCCTGCTGGTCGGCGTGCAGCTCGACAGGCCCGCGGGTTGCCTGATTGAGGTGGCGCGCAAAGAGGAGGCGCTCTTGCTCATCACCGCGGGAAAGGGGGACGTGGTGCGGCTGGTGCCGCCGCTGACCATCTCGGACGTGGAGATCGACACGTGCGCGGAGAAGCTCGGGCGGCTGCTCGGGGAGGTGGACTTTTGAAAAGGGGCCAGGTTGTTTGTTTTCTCCGAGACGACGAAGAAAAGAAAGGCACAGACAGGAAAAGGCACGGACCGGCGCCGACGACGCCCGCCGTCCCCCCTCTCCCACCCCCTTTGCTCCCCTTTTTTGCGTGCTAATTCTCTCTATTGTGTACAATACCAGTCGCCGCGAGACCCTCTGCTCCACATGTTGTTAAAAGAAGAAACCTCGAGCCCAGCCCTCGATGAGCGCGCCGAGCGAGCGAGCGAGCGCGACCGTCGTCTGCCGGTGTGTCCCGGCCCGCTCTTGCCCTGCCGCTCAAGTTGCTCTCTCGATGCCCTCACATCTGCTCTGCTCTCACCGGCAAACTCCAGACACACACCAAGACCCTTCACCGCTCCTCCATCTCTTGCGCAGCCTCCTGACCATCTCCCTCGCACGACCAAACAACGCATCGCGACCCGACGGAAAAAAAAAACCCGCTGTGTGAGGCACTGCTGCCGCGTCTCCCTTATTTTCCCTCGGCTCCCTCCCTCTCTCTTCCCCTTTTTTGCCCCATTCGCGCCCCTGTCCGCCAGATTGCACCCGGCAAGGCCCTGTGGCCTGCAACCCGTCCCTCCGCTCGCCAGGGTCTGACGCGCTCGATCCAGCGCGCAAGACCTCTTTTCCCTGTCCTTGCTCTCTCACTCGAGGGGAGAGGCAAACATTCGCCGCCCTCCTCGGTTCCCCTCGGTTGGCCCGTCGGCGCGGCACCGATAAGCATCGGGTGCCAACTGGTCAGAGCGAAAGCCAATGGAGACGGAGCGCCACGCGAGCAGCGCGAGGAGGCCGCGGAAGCGGCGGGCCCACGGCGTCGCCGCGTCGCCGGTGACGCCAGCCGCAACCCTCCTCGTCGTTGTCGTCCTCGCCGCCGCCGCCGCCGCCTGGGTGTCGCGGCCCGCGCTCGCTCAGGCTGCCGGTGCCGCCGTCGCCCCCTTGACGCCCGCCCAGGCCGTCGCGGAGGCCGCCGCGGCCGACGCCATCGCCCAGGGCGCGGCGCAGGCGCAGGCGGCCGCCGTCGTCCAGGGCGCGGCCGACCCGGCGCTCGCCCCGGCCGTCGCCGCCCCGCCGCCGCCAACGCGCCGCCCGCGCGCCGGGCGCCGGCGCAGCGGCGGCGCCGGCGTCGGCGCCGGCGCGCTGGCCGCGCCGCTGCCGCTGCTGGCGACGGGCGGCGTGACGATCCGCTCGGCGCGCCCGCCCGCCACGCGCGAGGAGGCGCAGGCGCGCACCGCGAGCTCCAGCCAGGAATTTTCCTTCTTTGCGCCCTACCTGGTGCCGCCGCCGCCGCCGGCCGCGCTGACGCTGCCGCCGCCGCCCGTCGCCGCTCCGCCGCCGCCTGTCGCCGCCGCCCCGCCGCCGCCGCCGCCGCCTCCCCCGCCGCCGACCGCGCCGGCCGTGTGCAAGGCCGGGCAGCTCTCGTGCGGCGTCGAATGCTGCGATACTCCCAGGCAGCTGTGCAGCGGCGCCAAGCTGTGTTTGGTGGCCGACCCCTTGGCGGGCCTGACCCCCGTGCCAGGCGCGACGGCAACGACGCCGCCGGCGCCGGCGCCGGCGCCGGCGCCGGCGCCCGCAGCAGGAACGGCGCCCCCGCCGCCGCCGCCCCCGCCCGCCGCGAGCGTTCCGCCCGCCGCTCCCGCCCCGGACCCCGACACCTTTGCCTGCGGCAAAACCCGCTGCCAGAAGGGCCAAAACTGCATCAAGTTCGACGACAAGGACACCGACGTCGAGTGCTGTGAGTATCTTTTATGCGTGTCGGCCTTTCCGTTTTGTGTTCGTCGCCGGCGAACCCGAAGCGTCGCCCGTCGCTCGCCGCCCGCCGCCGCCCGCCGCCGCCCGCCGCCGCTGTTGGTTGCGGTCGGGGTTTTCACCGCGGTGCCGCGCCGCGCCTCTCCTCGACACATGGTGTCAGCCTCACCGCCCGCCCACGTTTGCGCGCGCACACACGCACGCACTTTTCCCGCCGCCCCGCTCTCCCGCTCTCCCCCCCGCCAACCCTTATAATCCAACATAACCTCGACCCACACCGCTCACCTTCCC
>Ga0335398_10000572_pt1 | contig 64658 bp, 58 predicted proteins | sample BON03_FD_205742 | JGI IMG/M metagenome (GOLD analysis project Ga0335398, IMG submission 205742) | Freshwater microbial communities from Lake Bonney liftoff mats and glacier meltwater in Antarctica - BON-03 (spades assembly) (version 2) | ecosystem: Environmental > Aquatic > Freshwater > Ice >... | reverse complement strand
AATGGAAACACGCCAACAACATTCGCAGCCGCCGCGCCGCCAGCGGCCGACTCTTCCTCATCAAACCCGACGGCACCACCATCCTCCCAGCCGGCGCACGCGAACCCAACTGGGCCGAACCACCACCCAACCAACCCGCACTGGAAGAGTCGCCCGGTGAATCACCGTTCGAACCATCTGCCGTACCGAATCCGACGAGCGAAAGCGACCCGTGGGCGCACGTCGCGAACACCGTCGAATACGGCGAAGCCACTGTCACGATTCAACCGCACCCCGATGCACCGCACCTCTACTGGTTCGACGGTCAGGACCTGCACCGGCATCGCGGGTGATTGCAGGCTGCAGTGGTTCGACCGTTGGGGCGCATCGGGCAACGGCCGTCCCTGTTTGTTCGCCAAGGGGCTCGTCAGCGACCGCCTTGCTCTCTGGCACGGCATCGAGATCGTCGCCTGATCGAACAGCACGTCAGGTTCGGGTGCTCACCGCGAGTCTGGAATCAGACGCACCGCTTGCTTTCGTCCACTGACTTGCTCTTCTTGCTGGCCCACCGAGTTAGCGGGCCGACGGTTGTCGCAATCCACAGGGCGAGCGGCCACGCAAGTTGATCAGTCGCGAAGATGACTACCGCCCAGGTCGCCGACAGGACGAGCCAGAACAGGGCGATAGTTCGCCGGCTCACGGAGTTTCCCTGCCGATCGTGATCACTGTCTTGCCGTGACCCGTTGCTTCACGAACATTGAAAGCACCACAGCCCGCAGGGTACGGCCGATACCACCAGCAAGGTCGCGCGGTAGTTGACCAGTGGCAACGTCGGCACCGAGTGCCGCGACGAATGCGAGCTTCGAGATGACCGCCGACGCGTCTTCAACTCCCGACGCATCTCCAACGGCAACGGCCAACGCTGACTCCAACGACCAGACCCCACAACAACACCCCATCTCACTCAGGCGTTGCACTCACCCTCTGAAACCAAGCAGACCTCGGTGTGACAGGACCCACCGATTGGGGCGACCTTCCGGCGTCGATCTGACGAGGCGATGCCGAGGTGGAGCGGCCACGTCGGCGCCGGCTTAGCTGAGGGCGATCAACGCACCGCCGACAACGGCAACAGCGACCGCCGCTGCGTGCTGGCGAGTGACGCGCTCCTTGAGCACGAGTGCGCCAGCCACGACTCCGAAACCAGCCGACGTCTCGCGCAGCCCGGCCACCAGCCCGAGGGGCGTCGTTCGCGCTGCGATCATCACGAGCAGGTATGCGCCAGCAGAAGCTGCTCCACCGAGGAGGAGCTTCAGTGGCGAACGTCGCACCGCGGCGATCATCGTCGTCGGCGAGCGCCGGGTCACCAGGATCATCATGCCGAAGGCAACGGCATGCAGTTGGAACAGCGCAGCGATGTAACGGATCGAGTCATCACCGGCACGAACACCGGCACCATCTGACAACGTGTACAACGCGATCATCAGCCCGGTGAGAAGTGCCCAGGCAACGCCGTTGGGCACGTGGCGAATCCCGATCAGCCCAAGGCTCGCCACCACCAGCGCAATGCCGATGAAGCCCACGGGTGACACCACATCGTCGAGCAAGATGATGCTGCCCACCATGACGATGAGTGGAGCCGTGCCGCGCGCTATTGGGTAGGCGGCAGCCAGGTCTATCCGGTCGTAGGCGCCGGCCAACGCGTAGCCATACGCCACGTGGAGGAGCGCGGATGTGGCGAGCCACGGCAGGGCAGCACGCTCGGGCAGCCCGATGAAGATGCTGACCGGGACGCTCAGTAGGGCGCCGCTCGTGACGATTGCCCAGGTGCTGACCAGCCGGTCGGCACTCTGCTTGACCACGAGATTCCAAGTGGCGTGCAGCGCTGCCGCGCTGAGCACCAGGAAGAAGGCGCCAACCGTCATGACGAGGTGCGCTCGTGAACATCTCGGGGTTCATTCATCTCGGTACTTGGGGGTCTTTCATCTCCGTGGAGGATTGCACGTCAGCGTTCTGACCGCTCATGCTGGCTGGCGCTGCACCGAGAACCTGAGTATTCAACAAGCCTTCACCTGGGCGTCGCCTGATCGACTTGTCTAGACAACCTGACACCGCCACGCTCTGGCTGTGTCTTTCCCCACCGTCCTGAGCGCAGATACGACGTCGACCGATCCTCGCCACATCGAGCGCCGAACTGAACTGCTCGCTCGTGCCAACGCTGACGATGTCCGTGAGGTTGCCGAGCGGTGCATCTTGAGTCTGGGGGAGCCAATCATGATCACGCCACCTGAAATCGGCATCGTGATGCTGCAGGTGCGCGAGCCGGTGGTGCGCGAACGCTTTCATCTCGGAGAGGTCGTTGTGACCCGAGCCGATGTCGAACTTGGCGGCCACCGTGGATGGAGCATGCGGCAGGGCACCGATCGGATGACCACGCTGGCCGCCGCTATCTGCGATGCAGCGGCACGGGGCGGCGGTGACCTTGGGGTTCATGTCGAGCATCTCTGCGACGCGACCGCAGCCGAGCTGGAACACAGCGAATCCCGACTCGTTGGTTCCTTGCAACCGACCGTCGTCGAGTTCGAGGAGCTCGACTAATGGGCTCGTCAATCAACGCTTTGATTCCTGCGGCGATTCCCGGGTCGACACTTGCAGCTGCCCGACTTGCCGGAAACGAGTCACTCGCTGTGTTCCGGGCGCTGCTCGCTGCAGCAGCCCGACCTGGCAAGCCGGTCGCCTTGGATGCCGACCTCATCGAAACGCTTCCAGCAGCACTCCTTGCGCCCCTCGCGCTCGTTGATCTCGACCACGTCATCGCCGTGCTCGGCGACGACGTCGCAGAGGCCGGCTGGGCGTCGTTGATTGCTGCAGCCACCGACGCTCGACTCACTGATGTGCTCGGCGAGGCTGACGTGGTGATCGCCCGCCGCTCACCAACCGCAGAAGAAATTGGTGCGCTCCGAACCGGATCAGCGTTGCTTCCTGAAGCCGGCGCGCGTCTGTTTATTGCCTGTCATGCCGTGACCACGCTGGGACCCACGACAGAACAATCCAAATCCGGCTCGATTCGATTTCGAGTCTCAGGCCCGGGTGCGTCGACGCCACGAGTCGTCGAGATCGCTGGCGTCTGCAGCGATCTCCCGGCTGCCATCGCAGCCGCCAACAGCGCCTTTCCGGCAGGGATCGACGTGTGGTTCATTGACGACGCCGGCACCGTCGTCGCGATACCCCGGAGCTCGTTGATTATTCCCGATGCATCGAGCGAGGGTGGGCACTGACGTGGGCTACGCAGCTGCACGAGGTGGCCTGGAGGCAATTGCTGCCGCAGAGGACCTTGTCCGTGATGCACGCGACCTGGCCGGCAGCCCGTGGCTTGAGCTTGACCAACTGATCGACCGGCAGCGGTTGGCCGTCGATCGTGTTATGGGCGAGGGCGGGTTGTGGGACCCGCTCCTGGCCGCCAGGGCGCTCCAGCAAGCGGAGGGCGACACGATCGAGGCGTCGCATTTGCTCAGGTCCTATCGAGCGACGATGCCTCGATTTGCGTATTCGCATGCCGTCGACATGGACAACGCGCAGGTCCTGCGTCGCATTGTCCCGGCGTTCCGCAATCCGCCTGGCCCGCAACTGCTCGGTCGGACCACCGACTACACGGGACGGCTGCTCGATCGAACTGATGATGACGTCGCACGTGAACGTGCCGAGAAGCGTGCATCTGAATCGGTCCTCCTCGGCACTCGTGAATCGGACACCGACGAACTCCAGCAGCGGATACCGGTGGCGACGTCCCGTGACACCCCGACGCTTGGCGGCCTCGGGGATCGGCGTCATCGACGCCTTCTCGACGTGCTGCGCGACATGGATCTGCTGGTCGATCGTCGTCGGAGCGATGACCCCGAGCCGGTCGACATCACACGTTCTGCCACGAGGCCGCCTGCCCCTCGATCGGCCGTGCTTGCGACGATGGCGCGGGCCGAGACCGGGGCGCTCGTGAACCTCTGGTACCGGAACATTCTCGGCCCAGACGGCTACATCCACGAAGTGACGCTTGGCGAAGTCCGCCATGCCGAAGTTCCGGTCACCGTGACCCATCCGCACACCGGTGGTCCAATCGACATCGGAGTCGTTCGGGTGACGGAGGTCGAGGCGATCGAGGACCTTGACGGAGCGGATGAGGAGCGCACACGTTTCGACGTGGGCTACGGGCTGTGCTTCGGCCACAACGAGAAGAAAGCGATTGCTATGGCGAACCTCGACATTGCCTGCCACCGCGATCGTCGCGGAACTGGTGACGAAGCTGGTGACGGAGCAGGAGCTTCTGAGCTTGAACAATCGATTCTGATGACCACTGACGGGCTCGATGCGTCGGGGTTCCTCGAGCACCTGAAGCTGCCCCACTACGTGACGTTTCGGTCGATGATCGATCGGAAGATGGCCATGCGATCTGCAGCCAACGCAGACGATCTGGGCAAACGTGCGACCGATGCTCCTGTGTCGGTCGATCCACGAGAAGGAGATTGCGCATGAGTTCCACACTGGCTGATCTGGTGAGGGCGCCGGTCGATCCGGGGATCCTCGATGAGCACGCCAAACGTGAGGTGCGTCGAGCGATCCTTACCGCCGTTTGCGTTCCGGGCTATCAGGTTCCGTTCGGATCGCGCGAGATGCCGGTCGCACGCGGATGGGGCTCTGGTGGCCTGCAAATCACGCTCGCCATCGTCGGTGTGGACGACATTGTCAAGGTGATTGATCAGGGTGATGACGAGGGCGTCAATGCTGTCAATCTCCGACGGCTCGTGACCAATACGACCGGCGCTGTTGAGACAACCGAAGTCGACGAGGCCACGGTGATCCAGACCCGTCACCGGATTCCTGAAGATCCTCTGAGCGCTGATCAGACGCTGGTCCTCCAGGTGCCGGTGCCCGAACCGTTGCGTGGCGTTGAGCGAAACATGGCCGCGTTGGCCCAGATGCATGCTGAAGCCGACTACGCCCGCATGTGGGTCAGCCTCTACGAGGACAAGGTGCGCAACGGCGTGATCACGAAGAGCACCGGGTACCCGTGTCTTGTCGGTGGTCGCTACGTCATTGCGACCACGCCGATTCCTCGTTGGGACATTCCGCGGCTTCACCAGGCGCCATTTCTGTCGCTGTTCGGTGCCGGCCGCGAGCGCAAGATCTATGCCATCCCGCCAGATACCGACGTCGAACCGCTGACGTTCGACGACGTTCCTTTCGAAGTGGAACGGACTCCCGGGGCGAGCTGCTCGCTCTGCCAAGCCACCGAGGCCTACCTCGTGGAGATTCCGCCATCGAGCATCGGGGCTGCCGATGGTCGGTGGATCTGCAGCGACACGGCCTGGTGTCGTCGTCGCCGATCCGAGGACAACCAGTCATGACATCTCTTGCAATTGCCAAATGCGCCGTGACCGATCACACCACGACTGAGCATCCGAGTGCATCGGGTCCAGGCCAGACGGTGCTTCGAGTCGAACGGTTGGGCAAGATCTTTGGTGACCAGAATCCGGCCGCCGTTGCACACACCGGGCCCGATGCCGGTACCGAGAAAAGCCCCGACGGCAACTCTGTTGTTGCTGCGTGGGACGTGAGCTTCGACGTTGCTGCGGGCGAGGCGTTTGGCGTGATCGGCGAGTCCGGATCGGGCAAGTCGACCGTGATGCGAGCGATCGCCGGCGATCACTCGTCGACCGCTGGGTCGGTTTGGATGCAGCGACGCGATGGTTCGACCGTCGACCTCCTGACGATGACTGCCTCAGAACGTCGGGCGCTGCGCGTCGACGAGCTCTCCGTCGTGTACCAGGACGCAGCAGAGGGGCTCGACCTCGGCGTGACTGCAGGCGGCAACATCGCCGACCGGCTCACCGCGGCTGGCTGGCGCAACTTCGGCCAGATCCGCGAGCGGGCCGCCGAGCTGCTCGGCCGAACAGAGGTGCCGCTCGAACGCATGGATGACCTCGTGCGAACGTTCTCTGGTGGCATGCGCCAGCGTGTGCAGCTGGCACGAGCTCTCGCCAACCGGCCGCCGATCGTGCTGCTCGACGAACCAACGACGGGGCTCGATGCGTCGGTCGCAGCCGGGGTCCTCGACCTGATTCGCAGCCTGCTCGAAGAACTCGGCATTGCTGCTGTGGTCGTCTCGCACGACTTCGCGGTGATCGAGATGCTGACGACCCGCTGCATGGTGATGCAACACGGCCGCGTCGTCGAACAGGGCCTCACCGATCAGCTCTTCGAAGACCCGCAGGCCCCGTACACCCAACGCCTCGTGGCTGCGGCCCGAGCATGAGGGAGACAACCATGACCCCATCGTCGAACGACGTGGCGACCCCGACACAGGCCACCGTCGAGATAGAGATGACCAAGAACCAGCTATCCGACGAGAGCTCGGCCGTGCTGTCGGTTCGGGGGTTGCACAAGCATTTCGTGCTGCACAACGTCGACGGCCGACGGGTCGAAAGCCTCAATGGGATCGATCTCGATGTTCGAGCCGGAGAGCACATCGCGCTTGCTGGATCGAGTGGCGCAGGAAAATCGACATTGCTGAAATGCATCTACCGGACCTATTTGCCGTCGGCCGGCACGGTGACGCTGCGGTCGCCGATTGGCCCGGTCGAGCTGACCGGCCTCGCAGACGCCAAGCTCGCCGCGATTCGTGGTCGCGAGTTCGGGTATGTGTCGCAGTTCCTTCGCGCCGAACCTCGCCGCGGTGCGCTCGACATCGTTGCCCGAGCAGGAATAGCGCGCGGCATGGACAAAGAGACGGCAACCGAAGCTGCTGCCGTCTCGCTGCGCCGTCTGCATCTCGATGAGTCGCTGTGGGACGTGTTTGCCTCGGTTCTGTCCGGTGGCGAAAAGCAACGCGTCAACCTCGCTGCCGGCACGATTTCACCGCCTCAGTTGTTGCTGCTCGATGAGCCTGTGTCGGCACTCGATCCCGCCAACCGAGAAGCTGCACTCGCTTTGATCGCCGATCTCACTGCCACCGGTGTTGCCGTGCTCGCAGTCTTCCACGACCTCGATGCCATGGACCGCCTGGCCTCGCGAGTCGTCGTGATGCGCGCAGGCCGCATCATTGAATCGGGCCCGCCCGACCAAGTTCTTCACCACCTCGAAGGAGTCGCCCGATGACCATTTTGACCGAAACCGGAGCCCAGCGAACCGCCGACAGCGTCGGTCGGGGCGTCGACGTGACGTTGACCAACGTGCGCCTCGTCCTTGACGACCGCGTCGTCGATGACGCAACAATCGTTGTCCGTGATGGCTTCATCGAGGCGGCAGGTCGGATTGATCATGCCCCACCTGATGCAATCGACGGGCACGGGTTGTTCTGCCTCCCCGGCCTGATTGATACGCACTCCGACGGGTTTGAAAAAGAGCTCCGTCCCCGCCCGAATGTGGTGCTGCCTGTCGACTTCGCTTTGCGTTCGTTCGAGTCACGGGTGCGCGGAGCCGGAGTCACGACGGTGTTCCACGGCGTCGGCTTCGAGAACGGTTCGAAGTACGACCGATCGGTGGCGCAGGCACACGAGCTGTGTAACGCGATCACCGAGCGACGAGCGCAGGCTGACGCACGAGTCGATCACCACATCCTCTACCGCCTCGATGTACGCGATTCCGAAGGGCTCGAGGCGCTTGATGCGCGCCTTCGCGATCGGCACGGCGACCTCCTGATCGATGATGTGCCGCTCGTGTCTGCCGAAGATCACACGCCGGGCGTCGGTCAGTACACCGACCGCTCGTACTACGAGCGCTACGTCGCTGGAACAAAGGGCCTTGCTCCTGAGGAGGCCAAGGCGTACATCGACCAAATCGTGGCCGACCGCGACGACAAGCTCGACAATGTCGACCGTGCGTTCTCCTGGTTGGCGCAACGCGCCCATGCCGGGATGATTCGGTTGATGGGTCACGATCCGACGTCGTCAGAGGAAATCGATGCCGCCGTCGAGCGCTCGGTCTCAATCGCAGAGTTCCCGACCACGGTCGAAGCCGCGCGGCGCGCTCGCGAGCGGGGGATGCGGACGGTGTCAGGAGCACCGAATGTGGTGCGCGGCGGGAGTCACTCGGGCAACGTGAGTGCCTCGGAGCTCATTGCAATGAGACTGTGTGACGGACTCTCGTCTGACTACATGCCAACCACGCTGCTCGGTGCGGTCGGGGTCCTCGTCGCTGACGGCGTATGTGGCCTTCCAACTGCGGTCGGCCTCGTCACATCTGGCCCCGCTGATACGGTTGGGCTTCGCGACCGGGGGCGATTGCAGCCCGGCCAGCGAGGCGATCTCGTTCTCGTTGCCTTTGATGAGCGATTGCCGACGGTGCATTTGGTCATTGCGGCCAACGACCGCATTGCGCCAACCCCGATCGGATCACCTCAGTGACCGCCGAACGCACCCTCAGCGCCGCCGCCGTCGCTGCGTGGCGACGTCAGGGGTTCCTCCATCTGCCCGACTTGCTTGGCAGAGATGTCCGCGAGCGTCTCAGCCGGTGGGCTGACGAGATCGCTGCGTCTGACGATGAGCGCCTTCTCCAGCATCATGAGATGACAGACAACGGACCGGTGCTCGCACGCAGCGAGCACTTCGCGACCGTTCACCCAGAACTCGGACCGCTGGTGTGCGACGGTCCAATCGTTCACGCTGGGGGAGAATTGCTCGGCGAGCCGATCGTGCTGTACAAGGAAAAGATCAACCACAAGCTTCCAGGCGGCGCCGGTTTTGCGCCGCACCAGGACGCCACGGCCTACCGATTCGTCAGCACGCACCTCACCTGCATGGTCGCGATCGACGACTCGACAATCGAGAACGGATGCCTTGAGGCCGTTGCCGGGCAACATCACGAACTGTTCATCGACGACGGCGACGGCTGCCTGCCCCCGTCAATAGAACGTGCGCTTGAGTGGAAGCCGATTGAGATGCATGCGGGCGACGTGCTGTGGTTCCACAGCCGCACACCGCACCGCAGCGGGGCCAACACGTCGCATCGTGCCCGGCGTGCGCTGTTCCTGACGTACAACGCTTCCGCCGAAGGCGACCTGCGCAGCGCCTACTACACCGACAAGATCGAACAACTCCACAATCGAGCGAGTAGTGAGCGGGCGCGGGTCAGCACCATCGGCCACTTTCTCGGGAGAGCAGTCGCCGACGGGGCCTCACTCGGGGACGCGAGTAGCAACGCAATGAGCAACCAAGGGAGTCCCATCACCATGACTGACGAAGTTGACATCCCTGACCAGGTCCACTGCGATCAGGCCGACGTCGGTGCAGGGTCGGTGCCCTGGATGCTCTTGCGGACGGCAGCCGACGTGGCCGATGCGATCATCGATTTGTATGAGCGCAAGGGTGCGAGCAACTACGACGAGGCTGTCACCCAGCTCTCCCATGCACTGCAATGCGGTGACCATGCACTGGACCGAGGAGCGACGACCGAAACGATCGTCGCCGCGTTCCTCCACGACATCGGGCACCTTCTCGTCGACGAACACGACGGGCACGGCGATTTCTTGGTTCGCGACTTGCATCACGAAGACGTTGGTGCGCGATTCCTTGCCAACTGGTTTGGTCCGTCGATCACCGAACCCATTCGTTTGCATGTGCCGGCCAAGCGTTATCTCTGCGCGATCGATCCCGCGTATCACAACGGGCTGTCGCTCGCGTCGGTACGGAGCCTCGAGGTGCAGGGAGGTCCGATGAGTAATGACGAGGTCGAGGAGTTTCGGGCAGCAGAGGGATCTGACACTGCTGTCGAACTGCGGCAGTGGGACGACGTGGCCAAGGTCGCCGATGCGTCGACGTCGTCACTCGATTCTTTTCGCACGCTCATCGAATCAGTCGTGAGGATTTCGGCGTCTACGAGCTGATCCGCCCGACGGTCGTCGCGCTTCCTGCGGGGGTCTGCTCGGCAACCATGTCACCGCTGCAGACTCCTATGGTGTGATTCGTGGAGTCGTCTCACCTGCGCGCGAAATCCTCGGTTCCTCGATACGTCGCGATTGCTGACGAATTGGAGATCCGTTGGATCGGGCTCGCCCCGAACTCGCTGATCGAAAGTGAGACACAGATTGCTGCGCGCTTTGCCGTCAACCGCCAGACGGCACGCGAGGTGCTGAAAGAACTCGAGCGACGCAACACCGTCCGAAGGATTGTTGGACGGGGCACGTTCACTGCACTCAAACTTGACTATCCGATCGAGCGCGGCAGACCGCCGAGCTTTCGTCGCGTCGTCACTGACGCCGGCCACCGCCATGACATCGTGTCCGCGTCAGTGAGGTGGCGCAGACGGACCGCTTCACGTCCGAGAGCCCTGCTGTCTGAGCGGGTCGTTGCCGTCGAGGGTCTGGTGGCAGCGTTCGCCACGGACGTCTTCGTTGAGGCAGTCGGAGAGCAAGTGGCTGATGCAGTCCGCTCCGGGGCCTCCATTTTTGACACATTGCAGTCGCTGGGCGTTGTGCCATGGCGCAGACGAGTCGCTGTGTCGCTTGCACAACCTGCCCGTTCCGTTGCAGCACAGCTCGGCTACGCATCGGCGCCGCCACCGACGTGGAACATTCGCAGCGAGACGGTGGATGCTGCGACCGGTCATGAGCTGCACCAGTCCGACACGTGGATGCGCAGCGATGTGTTCAATGTTGGGATCACACTCGACTTCCCACTCGATCAAAATGACTGAAACGCACGGTCTGCTGCGGTAACAGGGGCGAGCGGACATTGTTCGCATCATCGCCGCCCCAGGTCTACACGGCGGCAACCTTGCGTTCAATCTGGTTGTCTAGACAATGACCCGTGAACAACATCGTCATCCCAACCCACCGTCGCCGGCTGGCTCGTGCCACAGCCGGCCTCGCAACTATTGCCCTCCTTGCTGCTTGTGGCAGCGACGAGCCAGCATCGCAGGCAGCCGCAGAGCCTGCCGAAGCAGCGTCCCAAGCTGAGGCAGAGCCAACGGAGGCGACAGACGCAGCCGACGGCCAGACAACCGCATCGAGTGAAACCACCGAGGCTCCGGCTGACAGCAGCAGCCGCCCTGCTGACTGGCCGACCACGCTGTCCTTCGGCGCCGTGCCCGCCGAGAATGCGTCGAGCCTCGAAGCCGACTTCGCCACCACCAAGGCGATCCTCGAAGCCGAACTCGGCCTTGACGAGATCGATTTCTTCCAGGCCACCGACTACGCCGGCGTGATCGAAGGCATGATTGCCAACCGTATTGACGTCGCTCAATTTGGCGGCTTCTCCTACGTCATCGCGACGAGCAACGGCGCAGATATCAGCGTTGCTGGCGTGATGACTGACGGGCCCGACATCGAGCCGGGCTACCGCAGCTACGGGATTACCCAGGCGGGTAACGCCGAGATCAACTCGATTAATGACTTCGCAGGCAAAATTGTCTGCTTCGTCGATCCGGGCTCCACCTCTGGCTTCCTGTTCCCCTCCGAAGGGCTCCTGGCTGCGGGCATCGACCCGTCCGAGACGTCGACCGAGATCAACCCGACTTTCGCTGGTGGACACGACGCATCGGCCATTTCTGTCGCCAACGGTGACTGCGACGCAGGCTTCGCCTACGACTCGATGGTGACGTCGCAGCTCGTCGAGAGCGGCGACATCTCTGGTGTGATCGACACTGTCGAGGACGAGACCGTCAATGAAGCGGACGCCAGCTTGAAGATCGTCTGGAAGAGCCAGACGATCGCCGGCGCACCGATGGCGATCAGCAACGCTTTGCCCGCCGACTTCATCGCAGCCTTTCAGGAAGTCGTGACAACCAAGGTCAACGCTGACTGGGCGATCGCTCACGGCTACTGCTCCGGCACCGTCGAAGAGAACGACTGCTCGTTCTCTGACGAGGACGGCACCTGGGGCTTCGTCTCCAAGGATGACTCGTTCTACGACGGCATCCGCCAGGTGTGCAAGATCACCGGCGCCTCGAAGTGCGTCAGCTGACGCTCCCACGTTCAACCGAGTGATGTCACTCGGTTCATGACCCGGCGCCTCTGACGACTCCCTCCCCTGTCGTCACAGGCGCCGTTGGTCGGCCTCGACCGACCAACCATTTTCATCACACTGCGAACACAACAAGGAGCACTCCATGATCCAGACCGACCGACCTGACGTCGTCCACGTCCGCGGGCTTCGCAAAGAGTTTGACGGAGGCAGAGTCGTCGCACTCGATGACGTCACGTTCTCTGTTCCCGAGGGCCAACTGTTGGTCATCATCGGCCTTTCCGGATCCGGAAAGTCGACGTTACTTCGACACCTCAATGGCCTCCATGAGCCGACTGCCGGTTCGGTCGAAGTGCTCGGCACCGATGTGGTTGCTGCTTCGGGCAAGGAGCTGCGCCACCTGCGTCGCGACGTTGGCTTCGTCTTCCAGCAGTTCAATATCGTTGGTCGCCTCAGCTGCATCGAGAACGTGTTGACCGGCGCCCTCGGCGCGCTCAACGGCCCCCGCTTTGGTGCTCGAATGTATCCCAAGGAAATGCGCCGTCGAGCGATCGAACAGCTCGCGCGAGTGGGTCTGGCCGACCGTGCTTGGCAACGCACCGACACACTGTCCGGTGGTCAGCAACAGCGAGTTGCGATCGCCCGAACGCTGATGCAGCGCCCCCGCATCGTGCTCGCCGACGAACCTGTGGCATCACTCGATCCCGAGATTTCGGGACAGGTCATGGACGTGCTTTTCCGATGCTGTGTCGAGGACAACATCACCGTCTTGTGCAGCTTGCACCAGGTCGATCTTGCGGTCGACTGGGCCCACCGGCTCCTCGGATTGCGTGATGGCAGGGTCGTGCTCGACAGCCCGGTGGACGGCTCGATCGATCACGCCCGCATCATGGAGGTGTACCAGCGCCTCGATCCAACCGGTGCGAAGGCCGACGAATACATCATGGACCGTCCTCCTGCGCGGATGTCTGCCTGATGTCGATCACCGCCGACGTGATGCATGCAGACCCGACTCGCTCGGTCCGCGATGTTCCGCTCGGAGCCCCGTGGACCCAGCGGCGCGTGGCACTTGCTGTCATCGCAGTGGCATTTATCGGCGGTTCGATCTGGGGGCTGCGCCGAGTCGAAATGTCGCTGTTCGCGCTTGTCGAGGGATGGCCAGAAACGTGGAATCTGATTCAGAGGATGTGGCCGCCGTTCATTCCGGCCGACGACCGCAGTCAGGTGTTGAATCTGCTGCTCGACACGTTCTTTATGGCCTTTCTTGGAACGTTCATCGGCGTTGTCCTGTCCGTTCCTCTCGGGCTGCTGGCTTCGAGAAACGTTGCTCGCAATCCCATCGTGCGCGGCGTGAGCCGAGGGATCATCGCCTTTGCTCGGGCGGTCCCGTCGCTCGTGCTTGCCTTGATTTTCGTGCGTGTCTTCGGAATCGGACCGATCGCAGGGATCCTCGCACTCGGGATCCACTCGATCGGCTTCTGCGGCAAGCTGTTTTCCTCAGCGGCTGACAACATCGAACTTGGGCCGCGCGATGGCGTTGCCAGTACGGGTGCGTCTCGCTTACAAGAACTGCTGGCGGGCGTTTGGTCGCAGATGACCCCGTCGGTGATCGCCACGTCGCTGTATCGCGTCGAGATCAACTTCCGCGAGGGAACGTTGATTGGGTTGGTCGGTGGCGGAGGTATCGGTCTCGCGATTCGTGGCTATCAGGGCAGTCTGCGATATCAGGAACTCCTCGGAGTCACGTTGGTCGTGATCGTGGCGGTGATCGCAATGGAGCTGCTCTCACAGGCGGCACGTCGAACGATCCTCGGCGACAGCGATCCATTTGGAAAACATGTTGGAGGTACCAACACGCGTTTCTCGCTGACCGGGCTACTTGCTCGAGCGTTCGGATCTTCGAGGCGCACTCGGAATGCGGCGGCGCAACCCGACGAGGCGCCTGGACTGGTGTCGATGCAACCCATCGCCGCTGCAGATGTGTCGCTGTCGCCACCGTGGAGTCATGAGCGGGTCAAGCTGGCAGCGCTGTCGGGCGGCGTGGCCGTGTGCACGATCCTGTCGTTCATCCTGCCCAATATCGACGTCGGCCGGTTCTTCACGTCGCTGGTCGACCTTCCGTCGACGCTGTTGCGTCTGGTCCCGCGCAACCTCGACTTCTGGACCAGCCAGATCCGAAGCGACCTGGTCGAAACGATCGCCATGGGGCTCGGCGCCACGTTCATGGCGATGCTCTTCGCTCTCCCGCTTTCGTTCCTTGCCGCGTCCAACGTCGCTCCGAGTCGACTCGTCTTTCGAGTCACACGATTCATGATGATCATCGTCCGAGCGACACCGGAACTTGTACTCGCCGTCCTCTTTGTCGCAGCGCTCGGCTTGGGTGCGAGGACTGGGACACTCGCACTGGCCGTTGGCATCTTCGGGTTCTCCACGCGGCTCTTCGCCGACACAATCGAAGAAGCCCGCTCGGGTCCACGCGAAGGAGTTGTCTCCACCGGGGCCACGCGCCTCCAAGACACTGCAGCGGGCGTCGCACCACAGGTGTGGCCGGCGCTCGTGAGCCAGGGCCTCTACATCTTTGATGTCAGCCTGCGTGCCTCAACCGTCCTCGGCATCGTCGGTGCTGGCGGTATCGGCTTCATGTTGAGCAACTCGATGCGAACGCTGAACTTCGAGGTCACCGGCGGCATCATCCTGTGCATCTTCGTCATCGTTGGCTCCATCGAAGTGATCTCGAACTGGGTCAATCGACAGATCACCTGAGCCGGGTCAGCGGCAAGCCCGGGTTGAGAATGCCGACTGACCGGTCCGCTCGTCAGGAAATGGGTCGGTCGAGAAAGTCGTCGCTGATGCTGATGCGTGGCGAACCGCTTTCGAACTCGCTACCTCCCGCCGCGAACTCGGCGTCCTTGTCGGCGTAGTAGCGGTCTCGGAAGTCGCCGAGGCTCGCGGCGTTGTAGGTGAGGTACAGCACTCGGCGTGGGCGCGGTGACTTGTTTGTCTTGCTGTGGTGCGGCGCGAAGCCGGCTCCGCCCGGCTGCTTGTAGTTCACCTTCTCCTTGAACAGTGCCGCAGGTTCACCGAACAGCTGGGCGAGGATGTCGGTGGCCAGCCCGGACCTGAGAAATGATCCGAGCGCCGTGTGCTCGTCGGCGAACCTTTCGGACCTCGCGAGTGCCGGGCCGCGGTCGGCCATTTCAAAGTGGTGCAGTCCAGGGCCGCCAGCTGTGGCCCAGCTGGCGAGTTCGTCGCCAGCTTGACGAAGGATTCTGAGCAAACGCTCGTCGATTGAGCCGTGAAGTGCGAGCCATCCGTCGCACTTCCACGACCTGTGTTGAGTCTCAGATATCTGCATGCAGCCGAAGGTAGAAGGGCCCCAGATTTTGCGTCTGGGGAGGGGCGATTGTTCACTCAACTTCACCTGGCCGTTGCTGTCACGACCATCGGTGTGCTCGATCAGCGCCTGGTCGATGCCTTGATGATGCCTTGATGATCGAACGCAGCCTGACGGCCGCGACGGCTGCCGCTCGGTCTAGATAGCTCGGCCGACAGGCGCCGGCCACGGCGAGATCCCGGCGGGATGTGCAGCGAGCTCGCCTTCGGCGAAGGCGTTCGCCAGTTTCATTTTCTGCTCCCGTGCGACGCTCTCATCGAGCTCGGCCAGCACCAATGCGAACTCGCCCCAGACGCGGTCGGCGGAATCGATTGCTTCGTCGATGTGATCAAGGTAGATCATGTTGCTGACGTCCGACATGAGGTCCGCCAGTCGTTCGGCGCCAACCGAGCTGACCGTGCCGCGCAGGTCCGTACACGCCGAGTGGCTGAGTCCGACGTCGCCGCGGGCGAGCGCCAAGCCCAGCCGGTCGAACAGGTCACTGCTCTCTGTCTTGAACAAAGCGACTAACTCGGTGACCACATCCGGTCCACCCTCGTCACCGATTGCTTGTGCCAGCACATCGAGATTGAGGACAACGCGCTCGCGCCGGGCCTGCTTCAGGCTCAGATAGCTCTTGCGAGCTTCGACAGCCGCAGATCCGCTCGTCACGATGTTCTGGAGAAACGCCTCGACGCTCGACCAGTCGACTGGCTTCGGGGAGAATGCACTCATCCCGGCTTCAAGGCACCGCTGGCGATCCTCGTCCGTATCAAATGCAGTCATCGCGATGATCGAGATCTGACCGCGTTGGCCGGGCAAGCGTCGAATCGCTCGCGTCGCGTCGAAGCCGTCCATCACGGGCATCTGACAGTCCATAAGGATCGCCAGGTAGTCGCGTTCGGTCGCCGCAGCTACTGCCTGTTCGCCGTCACTGACGACATCGACGCAGTAGCTCATCTTGACCAGAACGTGTTCAGCGAGCCGTTGATTCAGCGGGTTGTCGTCAACGACGAGCAACCTTGGATAGATCGACTCACCGCCAGTGGGACCACTTGATCGCATGTCACTTCTTTCGGTGGCACACCGTTCGACTCGTACGCCAGGCAGACTCGAGTGGCGCTCGACGCGGGGTGTACTTGGCATTTCCTCGGGATGGGGACCAAACCCTACCTGAACCGTCCGGATTCGAAAGAGATCGTCAGTCACGTTGTCATTCACGTCGTCATTCACGTTGTCCCGGAAATCGAAAGCGCATGCTCGGCCGCTCGTTCTGACGCTCACGTAGTGGTCGATCACAGCCGATGGAGGGTGAGAGACATCAGCAGCGAGAGCGACTGGCCGCGGCAACCTCGCCGTTCGGATGTGTTTCGCCGACGTTGCTTCGCTCGGCCTATCGTCACACCGCAATGACGCGCGTTGACGACGAGGCCCCCGACGTTGGGGTCGAGCACGTCGTGCTGTTTCCGCCACCGTCGGCGCAGCAGCGGTGGGCGCCCGGTCAGATCATTCGGCTGATGGTCGGACTCGGTGCCGTCGTGGTCGGGATCGTGGCAGCGGCACTCGCCGAGTCCACGATCTCGGGTGTTGAGAGCGACGTGTTGGACGTCATCGGTCGCATTCCTGACCAAATCGAGCAGGCGGTACTCGGCGCGGCGCAGATCATTGCGACGTTCGTTCCGCTCGCAGGGCTTGGCGTCGTGTTGTGGAAACGTCGATGGCGGCTGCTTCTGATGCTCGGATCGGCTTCGATCGTCGGCGGTTTCACCGCATTGATACTGAAAGTGGTTTTGGGCGACCGCACTGTCGTTGCCACGGTTGCAGAGCGCAGCGTCAGCGGAACAACACTGATTGCGTCCTCTTTCCCCACGACGGAATATGTTGCATCGGCGGTGGCCATAGTGATTGTGGGCGCGGCCCACATTCCGCGCCGATGGCGCAGGGCGATGTGGTCGTGGATTGTTCTCCTCACGTTGCTGCGGCTGCTCGGACCCGGACAACCGCCCCTTGACCTCTGGCTCGCTGTGTCGCTCGGCGTGGTCGTTGGATCGATCGTCTTGCTGGTCTTCGGTTCACCGAACATGGAGCCCAGCCCCGAAGAGGTCCTCGTTGCCTTTCGCCAGGTTGGGTTGGACCCGGTGCGGATCGACCGGATCGACAATGTGAGCAACGGTGCCGTCTACGAGACAATCGAACGCGATGGGAGCGGTCGATTCATCAAGCTCCGCACGCTCGAAGACCGGAGCTGGGACCTCCTCAACCGGATCTACCGCATGCTCCGCCTGAGGTCATCGGAGGTCGGGCGCCCGTACAGCACGCTGAAGCGGCGCGTCGAACATGAAGCCCTCGTGATGCACACCGTGAGCGCAGCCGGGACCCGCAGCCCCAAGGTCTTCGGTATCGGGGTCACCAACGAGGGCGCTGCATTTATTGTCGAGGATCGAGTAGCCGGACGACGACTCAGCCTGGTGCCTCCCAGCGAAATCAACGACGACGTCGTCCGATCTGTGTTTCGAAGCGTCCGTTCCGTCCACTCCACCCTTACTGCGCACCACTCCCTCACCTTGGAGAATATGCTCCTCGACGACGACGGCGAGGTGTGGCTGGTCGACTACGACGAAGCAGAATTGGCCGCTGGCCCGCGAGAAAGGTCACGTGACATCGCCGAGGTGTTAGTGGCAATGGGGCTCATTACCGGGCCTGAGCGCAGCGTGGCACTCGGCGTCGAAGAACTCGGCAGAGAAGAGGTTGCGGGCGCGTTGCCGTTGGTGCAGCCCCTCGCGTTGAGCCGTTCGCTCGGCAAATCGATCAAAGACGAGCGTGGTCTTCTCGACCTGCTTCGTCACGAGATGCATAATCGCACCGGTGCTGACGACGTGCCGCTGGAGCGGCTGGCACGCGTCCAGCCGAGAACGCTGTTGATGATCGTTGCAGGCGCGCTGGCGTTCTACTCGCTGCTTCCACAGTTCGGCAATCTCGGCAAGACCGTCGATGCGTTCGGCGATGCGAGGTGGGAGTGGCTCCCGGCGGTGATCGCAATGGCGCTGGCCTCTTTCGTGTTTGCCACGATCTCATTTCTCGGGTCGGTCGCACAGCCAATGCCGATCGCTCCGTCAGTGCGCAGCCAGGTCGCTGGGTCATTCGCCCAACTGGTCGGCCCGGCCAGCGCAGGCAAGATGGCCCTGGCCGGGCGCTTCTTGCAACGCAACGGCTTGACGTCAGGCGAAGCGAGTGCGTCAGTGGCTCTGAACGCGATCGCCGGTCTGATGACGCACCTCTTGCTGATGGCCGGATTTTTCGCATGGGCCGGCGGCGCCGATGTAGGTGGCTTCTCGCTGCCAAGCCTCGGGACGTTGTTCTTCGTTGCTGTCGCCGCAGTTGCTGCAGTCGCAATCGCCTCGCTCTTCGGTGCTGTTCGGCGAACTGCGATTCGGCCCATCGTCGACGGGATTCGCACGGCTGCGGGCTATGTGGCCCAGGTGATCCGCAGCCCGCTGCGCGTCGTGGCACTACTCGGCGGCTCGTCGTTGATCACGCTGAGCTATCTGCTGGCGCTCGTGTTCTCGGTCGAGGCGTTTGGTGGTGGCCTCACGGTTGCACAGATTGGCGCGTCGTATCTGGGTGCCGCGGCCATCGCCAATATTGCGCCGACACCAGGTGGCATCGGCCCGCTGGAGGCCGCCATGATCGCGGCCTTGTCCGGGTTCGGCCTCGACGCAGCGATCGCGATCTCCGCCGTGCTGACATTCCGACTTGCGACCTTCTGGGTCCCGATCGCGCCCGGGTGGGCAACCTTTGTCTGGATGGAACGACGGGGCGAGATCTAAGCGCACCGAGTTCTGAACGAAACAAGCGCTTTCGTTCAGCGGTGACTGATCAGCTCATTGAGCAGCAATGGCTGACCCTGCGTGGAATCCGTTTGTCCATGCGTTCTGGAAGTTGTAGCCGCCCGTGACGCCGTCGACGTCGATGACTTCTCCAGCGAAGTAGAGGCCGTGCACAAGCTTGCTGTGCATTGTTTGGAAGTCGATCTCGTTGAGATAAATCCCACCGCACGTGACGAATTCATCCTTGTTCGTGCTTTTACCGTTGACCGCGAATGTCGAGGCGGTGAGCTGGCTGAGAAGTTGGTTGGCTTGCGTCTTGCTGAGCTGTGACCACGTCGTTGTCTCGGGGATGTCTGCGGCCGCAAGGAACCTCAGCCAGAGTCGTTTCGGGATCGAAGCAAATGCACTTCGGCTGGAAAGTTGTCGCTTGGCCTCGCTGAGCCGCTTCTCGGCGACAACTGCTGCAGGGTCGGCGTCTGGCAGCCAGTTCACAGAAATGTCGAACCGGTAGTCACGCTCAGCCAGTTCGCGAGCACCCCATGCAGAAATTTTGAGAATTCCTGGCCCGCTCAGACCCCAATGAGTGATGAGCACGGGCCCGCTGCTCCTGAGCTTGCTCTGCGCGATGCTGACTTCGGCAGGACTCACCGAGAGGCCGAGCAGATCGTCGAGGCGCGGGTCTTTGATTTTGAAGGTGAAGAGTGAGGGTGTCGGCGGTTGCAGTTTGTGGCCGAGACTTGCTGCGAGTTTGGCCCCTGCGGTGAGCCGAGTTCCGCCCGTAGCGATGAGGACATTCGCAGCCGTATAGGAATGACCGGTGTCTGTCGCGAGTTCGAAATTGTCCTCGTTCTTGACGACGGAGGTCACTCCTTCAGAGGTGTGGATGTTGACCCCGGCGGCGTCTGCGGCAGAAAGCAGGGCGTCGATGATCGTTTGCGAGCTGTCGGTGTCGGGGAACATCCGGCCGTCGGCTTCAGTTTTTAGCGTGACACCGCGGCTGGCGAACCAATCAACGGTGTCAGCAGGACCGAATCGATGGAACGGACCAATCAAAGATTTCTCGCCGCGTGGATAATTTCTGCTCAGCTCACGGGGCTCGAAACAATCGTGCGTGACGTTGCAGCGACCCCCGCCAGAGATCTTCACCTTCTGCAGCAGTTGCGACGTCTTCTCGAGGATCAGAACCGATTTCCCAGAGTTCTCTGCGCAGGTGATCGCAGAGAAGAATCCTGCGGCACCTCCGCCGACAACGATGAGGTCAAAAAACATGCTCGATCACTGTAGAGATGATTTGCGCCGGCGGGTGTTGGCGGGTGTCGGCGGATGAAGGTCCTTGCGTTTGTCTGCCCCCTTCGCGAGAATCGAACACATGTTCTTACAGGGATCGCTCTTCGGGGTGTGCGAACCAGATGTCGACACGAGCTTCTTGGAGGCCCGACGAGTCGACCTCGATGATCAATCGTGGATCGAGTACACGCCGGGCTGGCTGAACGGCGCCGACTCGGTCTTCGACGAACTGCTCGGCAAGCTCGAACTGCGCCAGCGCACTGACATCGTGATGTACGACTCCGTTGTGAACGAACCGCGCCTCACTGCGTCGTGGCACGCCGACGACTACCCGGCAGGTGGCCCCACGGCGATCCTCGACGATGTCCGCCAGACTCTCACCGAGCGCTACCACCGGCCGTTCGACTCGATTGGCTTCAACCTGTACCGCAATGGTGCTGACTCGGTTGCCTGGCACGGCGACAGTCATCCCAAGCACGTCACCGACCCGATTGTTGCCATCATGAGCGTCGGCGAACCGCGCCCGTTGAAGATCCGACCACGCGGCGGCGGCCAATCGCGCAGTTGGGATCTCGGCCGCGGCGACCTGTTTGTCATGGGTGGCGCGTGCCAGCACGACTGGGAACACTGCGTTCCAAAAGTTCGCCGCGGCATTGGCCCACGCATGTCGATCACGTTCCGCCACGACACCCGTTGACTCGCGCCGCCCGCCACTGATCACCAACCCGCCGCGTCATACGATCAGTTGATGGTCACCGACGAACAACTCGAGTTCTACGACACCAACGGCTACCTCCAACTGGAGTCGTTCATCGACGCGACCTGGATGGCGGACTTGCGCGCTGCGTCAGACGACTTCGTCGAACAGAGTCGTTTGCTCGACGCGCCGAACCGTCGGTTCGACCTCGAAGCCGGCCACACCGCTGAGGCGCCACGCCTTCGTCGGCTCGTATCGCCGGTCGACATCCACCCCACCTTCAACCGGCTCGCGTTTGAGGGACCAGTCGCGCAACTGGCCATGCGGATCTTGGGCGGGCCCGTCCGCTTTCATCACAGCAAGCTCAACTACAAGTGGTCGGGCGGCGGCGAGGAAGTGAAGTGGCACCAGGACATTCAATTCTGGCCGCACACCGATTTCACGCCCCTCACCATTGGCGTCTACCTCGACGATGTCGATGAGGAGATGGGGCCGATGGGCGTACTCCCCGGCAGCCACCGCGGCCAGCTCTATGACCTCTACAACGACGACGGGTCGTGGGGCGGGGCAATGAACGACGCCGACGTCGCGACCATCCCGATGAGCGACATGGCGTGGCTGCAAGGTCCGGCCGGGTCGGTCACCGTCCACAACTGCTGCATGGTCCACGGCTCACTGCCAAATAACTCCGACCGAGCGCGGCCGCTGCTCCTGCAGACCTACTCGGCAATCAACTCGTTCCCCGTGCTCGGTATCGGAGCCAACGGCGTCGACGGCGCGAGCGCAGGTCGCATCATCGGTGGTGACCCCGACCAGCACGTCACCGTCGATGGCCGCGCACTGCGCGGCGCACCCGACTGGCGCAAGGTCGGTCCGCCGACAATTTTCGGAAGTCAGCAGGCCGACTGAGTGCCGCGGCCATCGCCGCGTCTGGCTTGGGGTTCGCGGCTTGACCACGTTGTGTCAGGCACGACGTGGTGTGTCCGGCTACGGGTTGGCGTCTCAGTGATGGACCACGTCGTGCCTGACACGGGTCTCTATTTGATGTCGGCAATTGCGTTGCTGAAGCGTGCAATCAGCTCGTCGGTTTCATCAGCAGTGATGTTCAGCATCGGCGCGAGGCGGATCACGTTGCCATACAGACCGCCCTTGCCGACGAGCAGGCCGTGCGTCTTGCACGCTTCCATCAACTGCGTCGTGCGCTCGCGATCGGGTTCGATGCCACCCTCGTGGCAGAGCTCGATGGCCCACATCAGCCCGCGGCCGCGCAGCTCAGTGATCCACGGGGTGCGGTCGACGATCGGTTGTAGGGCGCCATGGAAACGGCCACCCATCGCCTTGGCGTTGCCCTGCAGGTCGTCAGCGAGCACCTGATCGAGTGTGGCAATTCCGGCGGCTGCCGACAGCGGGTTGCCACCGAAGGTCGAGAAGTGCAGCACGTCGATCGTGTTCATGATCTCGGCCCGTGCCACGATGCCGGCCAGGGTGATCCCGTTGCCGACGCCCTTGGCGAAGGTCAACATGTCCGGCACGACGTCATGTGCCTGGTAGCCCCAGAAGTGCTCGCCGGTGCGACCCCAGCCGGTCTGCACCTCGTCAGAGATGAACAGGATTCCGCGGTTCGACAACTCTTTCTGCATGGCTCCGAAGAACCCGTCGGGCGGTGTGGCGAACCCACCGACACCCTGAATTGGCTCGGCGATCAACCCGGCCACATCGCCGGCCGACGTCATGTCGAGGAGCTGCACGAGATCGTCGACGCACGCAGCCGTGAAGGCCTCATCGTCGAGATCCCGGAACGGCGAGCGCAGTCGGTAGCCGCCCTGCACAAAGGTCACCTGCAAGCCGCTGAGCGATGTCGAACTCCACGAAGCATGCGACGTGATCGCCTGCGTCGTGAACGATTTGCCGTGATAGCTGTTGCGCATCGCGAGAAACTGATTGCTCTTGCGGTAGCTCGTGGCCAGCAGTACCGCCGTGTCGTTTGCTTCGCTGCCCGATGCTGTAAAAAACACACGGGCGTCGGGGATGCCCGACTGGGCAGCGATCTTCTCGGCGAGCTCGATCATCGGTTCGCTGAGGTACAGGGTCGACGTGTGCATCACCTTGGCGGCTTGCTTTTGGACCGCGGCGGTGACGGCCGGGTTGTTGTGCCCGATCATCGTCGTCAGCACACCGCCGAAACAGTCGAGATAGCGATTGCCTTCGAGGTCCCAGACCCAGCTGCCTTCACCGCGGTCGATCGAGATCGGCTCGGCGTAATACGGCGAGACGAACGAGGGAAGCGATCGGCGGTACCGGGCGAGCAGTTCGGCGCTGGTGGTCATCCCCAAAGAGTACGACCCAGCGGCCCGGTCAGCTCGAAAAGACGAGCGAGTCGTCGGCGAATGCCTTGAACTCGAGTGCATTTCCTGACGGGTCGAGCAAAAACATCGTCGATTGTTCGCCGACCTCGCCGGCGAATCTGGTGTGCGGCTCGATCACGAACTCGGTGCCGGCAGCGACAAGGCGGTCGGCCAGTGCGTGCCATGCCTCCGGCGACAGCAGCACGCCGAAGTGCGGTACGGGGACGGAGTCGCCATCGACGTCGTTGGTGATTCGCTCGGTGGCGGTCTCTGACAGGTGTGCGACGAACTGGTGGCCGAAGAGGTCAAAGTCGACCCAGTGATCGGACGCGCGGCCCTCGGGGCAGCCGAGCAATTCGCCATAGAACGAACGGGCTGCGGCCAGATCGTGGACCGGCATGGCGAGATGGAAGCGGTGGAGTTCGGGCATCAGCTACTCACATTGGCAGGGCATAGGTGCCCTGTGCCGTCGCGGTGATCCTGTCGACGTTGTCGTCGGTCCACAGATGTACGGTGCCGACGACATTGCGTCGGCCCGCCTTCTCGAGTGTCGCCTTCGCCCAGAGCACGTTGCCCTGTGCGGGGCGGAGGTAGCGCATCGAGAGCTCAGAGGTCATCGCCATCGGCTCGATCCGGCCGATTGCTCCGAACACGAGATACCAGAGCGCTGCGTCGGCCAGCCCGAACTGTGTTGGGCCGGAGATGAATCCACCGGGGCGCAGGTTTTCGGGCTGGACGGCCGACTGGGCCAGCGCGTGTGTCGGGCTGATTTCCATGCATACGCGCCCGGTTCCGGGGAACTGTGCAGCGATCATGTCGTTGACCTCGATGGGCGTCGGGATACTCACGTCCAGGACCGTACCAACGGGAGAGATCGAGCTGCGGGGTGAACGTCGACGCCAGCATTCTCCTAAGTTTGGCCCCGTGACTGAATCGCTTGAACGTGTTGTTGTCGTCGGGGCCTCGTTGGCTGGTCTGCGTGCTGCAGAGACGCTGCGTCAGATGGGCTTCGCCGGGTCCGTGACGATCGTCGGGGCTGAGCTGCATCGACCGTATGACCGACCACCGCTGTCGAAGAAGTTGCTCTTGGGCGAATGGGAGCCCGAGCGGGTCCAACTGCGACAGCCCGACTCGTTCGGCGATCTTGACGTGGAGTGGAAGTTCGGCGTCGCCGCCTCACGACTCCGTGTGGCCGACAAGCAGATCGACCTGACCGACGGCAACTCGTTCGACTTCGACGGGCTGATTATCGCCACCGGGGCCACGCCGCGGCGCCTGCCTGAACAAGGACGTCACCAACACGTCCACGTGTTGCGAACACTCGACGATGCGCTCGGCGTTCGGCAGCAGATCGCTGCAGGCGGCAAACGGGTCGTCGTGATTGGTGCCGGCTTCATTGGCCTCGAAGTTGCAGCGATCGCCCGACAGCTCGACAATGAGGTCGTCGTTCTCGAAGGTGGATCTGCCCCGCTGATTCGCGGTCTCGGTGCCGACATGGGCGCTGCCATCGCCGACATCCATCGAGCCCGCGGTATCGACGTGCGATGTGGCGTGACAGTCGACGGGCTGACCGAGATGGGTGTGCGCGTCGACGGCGAAGAACTTGCTGCCGATGTCGTGGTCGTTGGCATCGGTGTCGTCCCGGCAACGCAGTGGCTCGACGACAGCGGCCTTGAGCTGCGCGACGGCATCGTCTGCGACCAGACACTCCGTGCAGCCCCAGGCATTTATGCCGCAGGCGACGTGGCGCGTTGGCCGAACCCACTGTTCGACGAGGAGATGCGCGTTGAGCACTGGACCAACGCCGCCGAACAGGGCGCGCTTGCGGCGAGCAACCTCCTCGCCGTTGCGGCTGGCGAGAACGCCGAGCCGTATGCACCCGTTCCATTTTTCTGGAGTGACCAGCTCGACCAGCGGATCCAATTTCTCGGTCGATCGGCCCCGGATGATGAGGTCGTTGTCGGTGCCGGTTCGGTCGCCGACGGCAAACTGCTCGCGCTCTACGGACGCAACGGCAAGCTCCACGGGGCCTTCGGCCTGAATGCCCCGCGCTGGGTGATGCCGATGCGCAAGTTACTGCTCGAACAGGCCAGTTTCGCCGACGCAGTGGCCCACGCAGCCACGCTTGAATGACGCTTGAATGACGCTCAGCTCGATGGTCTGAGTGCTCCTGAGATTTGGTCCTCGTTGAGGAACAGTGCCTTGCCGATCGCGCGCAGGAGTTCGTCGTGTTCGGATCCGATCGTTTGCACGACCCCTTCGAACACAATCAGGCGGACCGGGCCGCTCGCCTCTTCGTTGAACAGGGTGATTGCTGCACGTAGCCCGTCGCTTGGCGCACTCGGCGGTGGGGTTTGCTTGGCAACCGATTCGGACTGGGCGCGGACGTCGTCGGCCAGCGCGATGGTCGTTGGGACCACGAGTTCGCCGACGTCACGAAGATGTCGCTGCTCGCCGCATCGTCGACAGCGCAGCATTGGTCGCGGCGCCTCGACCTCGCGGATCGACTTGCCAAACAACAGGCGATATCGGGAAATGTCGAACCGCTGATGCAGGCTCTCGAAGCGGCACTTTGGGCAGGTGCAGCGAAACGCTTCGCCCTCGCTGACCTTCTCGCCGATCCGCCAAATCGCTCGTGACTTCACGAGGTCGATGGTCTCTTGGTACTGCTTGTTGAACTGGTTGCCCAGCGAATCTCCCGCCGCCATGTCGCCATTCTGCCCCAGTCCCAGTCCCGTGCCCCCACCCCATCTCCCAAAATTGAGACCATCTGGCGGCGCAGGTGCAGAGTTCCGATCCCCATTTGGGCGCGCCGCCCCCCGCTTCCCGAAATGGAGACTGTTTCCCAGCGTTGGGGGTGAGGAATGGTCTCCATTTCGGGGAGCGGGGGGCGTGTGTGGCGGGTGTCGGAGGCGTATTCCCGAAATTGGTGTGAATCTTGAGTTGTTGCCACTCAGCATTGTTGTGCTTAGCGTGGCTACATGTCTACGACGACGACCACCCGCCTTCCCATTGCGCACCTTCCGTCCGCCGTTCTGCCCGGAGCGACCGTCACCCTGACCCTGTCCACCGATGAACTGCGCCGCGCCGTGCACGCTGCGACCGACAACTTCGGCGGCCGCCTGCTGCTGACGGGTGGCGACGAACACGACCTCGGCGCAATCGCCCGCGTTCCCAACGTCGGCAACCTGCCAACGGGCGAAGCAGCTGCCATCGTGCGCGTCGAAGGTCGCGCTCGAATCAGCGCCGTGCACTCCGAGTCGGGCAGCGCCTCGCTCGCTGACGCCGAGCTGCTGATCGACGGGCCGACAACGGCGAGCATCGATGCCGCCGCCCGTGAGCTGCGTGCCACGCTCCAACTGATTGCGGAAAAGCGCAACTCGCGTCGACTTCCTGAACTGCTCCGCACGGTGCAGGACCCGGGTGCGCTCGCCGACGCAGTTGCGCTCTGGGCGGAGTTTGCCGATGACGATCGCCTTGTTGTCTTGCGTGCCGTCGATGTCAGCGATCGCGTCAACGCCATCCACGCGTGGGCACGCAACCATCTCAACGAGTTGCAGGTCGCCGAGACGATTCGGAATGACGTCAGCGAAGGCATGGACAAGCAGCAACGCGACTATCTCTTGCGTCAACAGATGAACGCCATCCGCAAGGAACTCGGTGAGGGCGATGAGGACGTGAACGACGAGTACCGCACCAGGCTCGCCGACCTCGATGCGCCGGAATCGGTGAAGACGGCGATCACCAAGGAGCTCGACCGTTTCGATCGGATGAGCTCGCAGTCGCCCGAGCATTCGTGGATCCGGACGTGGCTCGATCGCATCTTCGAGATGCCGTGGGGTGAGCGCACCGACGACAACGTCGATCTCGTCGACGCTCAAGCTGTGCTCGACGCGGATCACTACGGCCTCGACGAGGTGAAGGACCGCATTATCGAGTTCCTCGCCACCCGCAAGCTGCGGCGCGATCGCGGCCTCGATGCTCGAATCGACGCCGACGGTGAGCGCACGGCGCGCGGCCAAGGCTCGGTCATTACTCTGGTCGGCCCTCCCGGCGTCGGCAAGACCAGCCTGGGTGAGTCGATTGCTCGTGCCATGGGCCGTGAGTTCGTCCGTGTCGCCCTCGGTGGGGTGCGCGACGAGTCGGAAATCCGCGGTCACCGGCGCACCTACGTTGGCTCGCAGCCCGGCCGTATCGTCCGTGCGCTGCAAGAAGCCAAGACGATGAACCCGGTCATTCTGCTCGACGAGGTCGACAAGATGGCCGCAGGCGGCTGGTCGGGCGATCCGACCGCGGCGCTGCTCGAAGTACTCGACCCGGCGCAGAACCACACGTTCCGCGACCACTACCTGGAAGTTGATCTCGACCTCTCCGAAGTCGTCTTCATCGCCACTGCCAACGTTGTCGACACCATTCCCGGCCCGCTACTCGATCGCATGGACATCGTGCGGCTCGACGGTTACACCGAGGCCGAGAAATCGTTCATTGCTCGCCGCTACCTCCTACCCCGACAGATCGAGCGGTCCGGTCTGCTGCCCGACGAAGTGGTCGTCGACGACCTCGTTATCAACGAGATCATCTCTGGATGGACCCGTGAAGCCGGCGTTCGCTCTCTTGAGCGCGAACTCGGACGGTTGGTCCGCAAGGTGACTTCGAAGGTCGCGACCGGCACGGAGACGCCGGTGAACATTGACGTCGACGGGCTGACTGACTGGATTGGTCGCCGCAAGGTGGATGACGAAGTCACTGCGCGCACCAACACCCCGGGCGTTGCGACTGGCCTCGCCGTCACTGGCGCCGGTGGCGACGTGCTCTTCATCGAGACCACGGCCTTCCCGACCGGGCCCGATAGCGAGCCGGGGCTCACGCTCACCGGCCAGCTCGGCGATGTGATGAAGGAGTCAGCACAGATAGCGCTCAACTACGTGCGATCTCATGCGGCCGAACTGGGCCTCGATCCCGATTCGATGCGCCAGCGGTTCCACGTCCATGTTCCCGCCGGTGCCATCCCGAAGGACGGTCCGTCCGCCGGGATCACCATGACCACTGCACTCGTGTCGCTGCTGTCTGGTCGAGCGGTGAAGCCGACGGTCGGGATGACTGGTGAGATCAACCTCCAGGGTCAAGTTCTCCCGATTGGCGGGCTGAAGCAGAAGGTGCTCGCTGCTCACCGGTTGGGCCTCACCGAGATCGTGCTGCCGAAGCGCAACGAGAAGGATCTCGAGGACGTGCCGGACAACATCAAGGCCGACATGACCTTCCACATCGCATCGACGTATGCCGACGTTGCAGCGGTGGCCTTCGAGCCAGTGGCCTGAGCGAACCGGTCACACTGAACCGGTCACACTGTGCCTGGCACAGTGTGACCGTCAGCCGGGAATCTTGAAGACGCTCACCAGCGTGCAGCCGCTATCGGTGCGGAAGTCGTCGTGTGTCGTGCCAGCTTCGACGGCGTAGGCGTGGCCGACTTCCATCTGGACGCCTTGGGAGACCATTGAGCCTTCGAGGATGTAGCTGAACTCGGGCTCTTCGTGATGGTGGACCCCGCCGACATAGCCGGCGTCGAACTTGAAGGTGGCGATCATTCTGCCGTCTGCGGCGCCAAGCGACTTCATGGCAACGCCTTCACCCAGCACCTGCCAGTCCATTGCTTCGCCATCAGTGAAGGTCCAACCTGCAGGTGCGTTGCTCATCGGGCAACGGTAGCTCACCGTGTGCTGCGCGTGTCTGGCTGGCGTCCTGGCTGGCGTCCTGGCTGGCGTCCTGGTTGGGGGCCATGGCTGGGGGCCATGGCCGCGGGTCTGCTGGGCTCCCGTAAGCTCTCGCCCATGACCTCCTCGATGGTGTCAGGACCGACTTCGAATCTCTCGAATGTCTGGTTGAAGGTCACCGATCTCCAAGTCGTACGTGGCCTCGGTTGTCGCGTCTACGACGCGAACGACAACGCATATCTCGACTTCACCGCTGGCATTGCTGCGGCCTCGACGGGCCACTGCCACCCGAAGGTGGTGCAGGCCATTGCCGAACAGGCGCAGCGGTTCGTGCATGCGCAGGCAAACATTTACACCCACGATCTACTCGAGCCGGTTGCAGCCCGACTGGCCGAGCTGACGCCGAACTCGATCGACACATTCTTCTTCAGCAACTCGAGTGACGAGATCCTCGAGGCTGCGGTGAAGCTCGCCAAGCACGCCACCGGTCGCCGCAACATCATCACGTTCGATGGGGCATTCCACGGTCGCACGCTGCTGACGATGGCGATGTCGACGTCGCGGTCGATCGATCGCGAGGGGTATGGGCCCTTCCCGAGTGGCGTGTTCGTCGCCCCGTTCCCCGACCCGCACGCGTCCGACCAGGAAGCCGAGATCAGCCGCGCGTTGCGCGGCCTCGACCGGCTCTTCCAGACGCAGGTAGCAGCGCACGAAGTCGCGGCAATCATCATCGAACCCGTCATCGGCGAACGCGGGTATATCCCCACCCCGCGAGCGTTCATCGAAGGCCTCGACCAGCGCTGCCGAGAGAACGGGATCTTGTTCGTCGCCGACGAGACGCAGAGCGGTTTTGGTCGCACGGGCAAGATGTTCGCCATCGAAGAGCACGACATCGAACCGGACATCATCTGCATGTCGAAGGGGATTGCGTCTGGATTCCCGTTCGCCGCGCTCGGCACTCGTCGCGTCCATGACGACAAATGGACCCCCGGGAGCCATGGGGGTTCGTCCAATGGCACGCCGCTTGGCTGCGCGGCTGCCCTTGCAACGTTCGATGTGCTGACCGAACCCGGCTTCCTCGACAACGTGTCGGCACGCGGGACGCAGCTGACTGACTCGCTCCGAGACTTCCAGCAGCTGGATGATTCGATGCTCCATGTCCGGGGCCGCGGCCTCATGGTGGCGTGCGAGTTTGACTCGGCCGAACGTGCCGCAGCGATCGTCGGACACTGCCTGGCCGAGGGCAAAGTGATCCTGATGACTGCGGGCACCCGCAAGCGCACCATTCGCTGGATGCCGCCGCTTACCGTGACCTCTGACGAGATCCAAGAGGCGACCACGGCGTTCGCCGCTGCGATCCGCGCCACGGGCTGATCGAGCGTGGCACGCCTCGACAACGTCCGAGTTGGCGTCTGGCGCGGCATGCAGGCTCTCGTCGGTGAGATCGAACGGAATATCGACGACGAGCTCCGTGCCGAGTGGGACATTTCTCTCGGCTGGTTCGACGTCTTGGCTTCACTGCAGCGACTGGGTGGCCGGGCTCGCCCGCTCGACGTGTCGTCCGACATGCGTTTGCCGCCTTCGAGCGTCAGCCGTCGCCTCGATCGGCTCGAAGAAGAAGGCTGGATCGCGCGCCACAAATATGTCGATGCCAACGACCATCGGGCCGTCGACGTTGAGCTGACCAAGACCGGGCGCCGCCTGTGGCGCGAGATGTCGGTCACGTATCGCCGCTCGTTGCAGGCCTCGTTCGCTGTGCACCTCGACAACGCTGACATTGCCGACATGCAACGTGTGCTCGATCTGTTGGTCGACGCCGGTCAGGAAATCGACGACACGTCGCGTTCGGACCGAGCCAGCTGCTGATCGTTGTCGGACGGGGCGGGTTCTTTGCGCCGGGCGACAAATGAGCGAACGAACGTGTCAAGCCAGAGGCCAACCGCGAGCAGACCGATGGCCACGATGCCGTCCAGCCACCAGTGGTTGCCTGAGGCTGACACGACGATGATCGTGATGATCATGTGCAGCAGTAAGAACCATCGCCACCGGCTGGTGCTCACTGCAAAAATGCCGAGCGACACTACGGCGGCCCACCCAACATGGATCGAAGGCATCGCAGCGAATTGGTCAGAGACGCCGGTACCAACCGGGCCGTAGATCGACGGTCCGAATCGTTCTGACAGGTCTTCGTAGCCGAGGTCGGCGAGGAATCGTGGTGGGGCAACACGCCAGAACCGGATGACGAGACACATCCCGGTGAGAAAGACGAGACCGTTCCGCCAGTGCGCGAAGTGGGCGCGATGAAACACGAACAGCCAGACGAGAAAGGCGATGAGGGCGGGGACGTGCAGAACTGCGTAGTAGAGCGTGGTCGGCCAACCGAGCCAGTCGTGGCGCAAGATGAACTGCTGCAGCGACAGTTCGGTCGGCAAGTAGATCGCATCTTGGAAATCGACGATTGACCGGGCGCGCTCGATTGCGCCGTCGTCCTGGGCGAGCGGCAACCTCCGAGCGACGCGCCAGACGGCGTAGAGCGCCGAGATCAACGCGAACTCGACAGTCAGCTGCTCGGTGAACCCAGCAAGCTCATCAACGGACTTGCGTCGTCTGAGGACGAGCGCAACAATGCCGCTGAGGGCCGCCGCGATTGCTGCCTGTTCCCACGTCGGCCACTTCATTGTGGCCAATCGTGCCCAGTTCTGGCTGCGGGCACAACGTCGGGCGCGAGCGGAGTGGTGCTGCTGCGGCCGGTACCCTGAGTGCCATGCCGGCCTTCTCGACAGTCATCTGGGTGGGATTTGGGATTTTTTTTGGGTTCGTCCTGTGGAAGAGCGGTATCGCAATGCTGTATTCGATGACGCAGCTTCCACCCGAGCCATTGCCGACGGGCGAGATGCGAAAAGTGAGCCGAAAGTACCGCTGCGACAGCTGTGGTGTTGAGCTAAAAATGACGATGGCGCCTGACGAAGATCCACCTCCGCCGCGGCACTGCCTGGAAGATATGGCCGAAGTCGCCCCGCTCTACGACTGAGCATGTTTGGGTTCGGACCGAACCCCAGCACGCAATCCGTATCCACAGACCTGTGGATAAGAATGCATGGTTTCGCCCTCGGTCACACCAGTTTCCCACAGGGTGGAACTGGGCTCGGAACGGTGGTGAGTCAGTGCAGCGCTATTGCCACTTGGTGGCGGTGTACAGCCCGCCGAGGATGGCGATCAACCCAGCGAGGGTCGGCCAGTTGCTTTCGGTGAAGAACAAGTAACGCGCCATGATCAGCAAGCCGCCGCCGATGAGCAGCACAAGCATGATCACCGGAATCCAGTTTGGCGGGATCAACTGCTGGCGCTTTGGCTTTGGCGTGTACCGCGACGATGCAGCGACCTCATGGTCGGTATGCGTTGAGTTCGAACGCGGTGTGGGGCGGTCGCCGGGGCGGGAGCCCTTCTCTGTGACTCGTCCGCCACCAGTTTTTCGCTTCGGAGGTGCCATCGGGAGAAGAGCATAGAGGATGAACGGGCACCCCGAGAACAAGAACGCGAAACTGTCGCGTCAATCGCGCAATTCCTGATGTTGCATGTCAGGCGACTGTGCAGCGCGCCAGGAAGTTTCTGACCAGATTGTGGCCATGCTCGGTGAGAATCGACTCGGGGTGAAACTGCACACCTTCGATGTCGAGGCTGCGATGGCGGATCCCCATCACGACGCCATCTGCACTGCGCGCGGTGATCGCCAAGGTGTCGGGAATCGTGGCTGGATCGAGTGTGAGCGAGTGGTAACGGGTAGCGGTCAGCGGTGACGGGAGGCCCGCGAAGACGCCGATACCTTCGTGGTTGATCGGTGAGGTCTTGCCGTGCATGAGTTCGGGCGCACCAACAACTGATGCGCCGAAGACGTGACCGATTGCCTGGTGGCCGAGGCACACACCGAAGACCGGCGTAGCAGTGGCTGCGAACGCAGGAATTGCATCGCAAATGATGCCGCCGTCTTCTGGCCGCCCGGGGCCGGGCGAGAGTAACACGCCGTCGGGAGCGAGTGCGATTGCCTCGTCGACAGTGAGTTCGTCGTTGCGTACGACGATCGGCTCGGCACCCAACTCACCCAGGTATTGGACGAGGTTGTAGACGAAGCTGTCATAGCTGTCGATGACCAGGATGCGCGGCACGCAGCCAGTATGGCCCCCCGCTGTTCGAGTCCCCCGATCGATTTGATCGTGTCTCGAAAGTGGTGTGCGGCTACGGGGTTGTCGTGGTTGGCGCCGGGGTTGTCGTGGTTGGCGCCGGGGTGGTCGCTGGGGCGACGGTCGTGGCTGGTGGAACTGTTGTCTCCGGCGGCTGAGTGGTCGCCGGGAGTGTCGGCACGGTTTCGAGTGAGCGGCCGACGACGAGACTGATTTGAGTGCCGGGATCGGCCAGGCTGCCAGGCTCGAGGCTTTGCGACTGCACTCGCCCGTCGTCAGGGCTGCCGGCTGCCACATCGACGTATTCGACGGTGACGCTGAGGCCGCGACCCGTCAGTTCGTTGCGTGCCCGACCCTCGGTCTGGCCGACCACAGGAGGCACGGTGATCTGTTCAGGCCCATCCGACACGGTCAACGTGATGTTGCCACCGCGAGGAATGAGTTCGTTGGCGCCGGGCGACAATTCGATCACGGTGCCAGCGATGATCGTGGCGCTGGGTTGGCGAACAATTTCAACGACGAAGCCGTAGGGCTCACCCTGCAACACGTCGAGCGCAGCTTGTTCGGTTTGGCCGACGAGGAAGCCGGGGACCGACACGCCATCCGGTTGCCCGGCAACCACGAGGTCGACGACCGTTGCGGCGTTGGCCTGCGTCTGGGCAGGCGGGGTCATGCTGAGCACGGTGCCTTCACCGACCTGATCAGTCTGCTCGACAGTGATGGTGCCGATGCTGAATCCAGCCGCCTCGAGTGTGAGGCGGGCGTCTTCAAGCGAGATACCGACCACGTTCGGGATCGGGCCAACCTGCGGATCGGGATTGAAGAACACCACGACTTCCTGGCCTTCAATCATCGCAGTGCCAGCTGGCGGTTCAGTGCGGATCACGAAGTCGATGGCAAAGTCGCCGTTCTCTTCGGCCTGTGTTCGGAAGGCGAGGCGGAGCCCATCGAGTTCGGCCACGACGTCGGCTCTGGGTCGATTGGAGTAGTCGGCCAGCGTGACTTGCTGCGGCTCGACGGTGGTCTGTTCTTCGGTGTTCAACGACTGGAAGAGCAGAACGCCGCCGATGACGAGGGCGATCAGCGCGACGAATGCGGCTAAGGCGTACCAGCCGGTTCGGGATCCGTCGGAGTCGTAGTAGGCGGCGTCAGGCGAGGCGCCCGGTGGATAGCCAGCCTCGTACATGCCGGACTGCGCGACGCCGCCAGCTCGCGGCTGGACCGCAGGAATGCGGGGCGCAGTGATTGGGTTGATTGTGGTTGCACCGACTGCGGTGGTGATTGCGCCATCGGCGCCGGGCATCGGGACGCCCTGGGCTGAGGCTGCAGCCGACAGGGCGAGGACTGGCTCGTCGTTGCGGAAACGGCGGAGGTCGTCACGCAATGCGCCCGCACTCGGGTAGCGCAGCTTGGGATCTTTGGCGAGCAGCTTGGCGACGATCGCTTCAAACGCCCGCGGTACGTCGGCGACGAGTTGGACGAGCGGCTGCGGTGCGTCGTGCACCTGCTTGTAGGCGATGCTGACTGGGTTCTCACCGGTAAACGGTGGCCGGCCACTGACCATCTCGTACATGACGATGCCGAGCGAATACAGATCGCTGCGTGGGTCGGGCTGAGCGCCCTGAGCCTGCTCAGGGGAGAAGTACGTGGCCGTGCCCATCACCGAACCAACCTGTGTGAGGTTGGCCTCGGTTGGAGCGTTCATCGCACGAGCAATGCCAAAGTCGGCGACCTTCACCTGGCCGTTGGACCCGATCAAGATGTTGGCCGGCTTGATGTCGCGGTGGGCCACGCCGCCGTCGTGCGCGAAGCCGAGCGCTGCGGCCACCTCGCTGGCAATCTCAGCTGCCTGCTTGGCGGTGAGCTGCTTGTTTGCCTTCAAGATGTCGGCGAGGGTTCGACCCTGCACCTCTTCCATCGCAATGAAGTACGTGCCCTCGAACTTGCCCCAGTCGTACACGTTGACGATGTTTGGATGCGACAGGTTGGCTGCCGACTGCGCTTCTCGCCGGAACCGCTCGACGAAGTTTTCGTCGGTTGCGAACTGCGGGAAGAGCACCTTCATGGCGACCTGGCGATCGAGCAACAGGTCGCGCGCGGAGAAGACGTCGGCCATACCGCCGCGTCCGATCCGCTTGTGGACCTCGTATCGGTCGTTGATGACCGTTGCTTCGTCGTTGTTGCTCATGTCAGAGAGTCCGCCCGAAGGCGATTCGCCAGACTATCGAGGGACGGGGCAACACAGACTTCGCGCATCATGTGGCTCCTTGGCCGGTGAGGAGAAAGTCGAGCATGCCTTTGGCGATCGGGCCAGCCAGACGGCCGCCCGTGGCCGACACGTCTTGCGTGGACTGGACGTTGGTGAGTACGACTGAGATCGCGAATCGCGGATTTTCAGCGGGAGCGAACGCAATGATCCACGCATGGGAGAGGTCGGGGTTGCTCTCGATACCGAGTTCGGCGGTGCCCGTTTTCGCTGCTGCTTGGATGCCGCCATTGAGGGTCATGCAGCAGCTGGCCGTGCCCGACTGGACCACGCCGATCATGAACTCGGTTTCGAGCGCCGCCGTCGCGGGTGAGATCGGGGTTTTCCACACGCTCGGGGAGGTGCGGTCGAGTTGCCGGCCGGCCCGGTCGAACGTGGCATCGACGACGTACGGGGTCATCATCTGGCCGCCGTTTGCCACCGCACCGGCGACCATTGCCATGTGCAGCGGCACCATCTGATCTTCGCTCTGCCCGAAGCCACGGATCGCAAGGAGCGGCAGGGTCTGGGCGAGGTTCTCTGTGTTGCCGATGGTTGAGGTTGCAGCCCGTGGCAAGTCGATCGGAAGCTGTTCTCCGATGCCCCAGTTCTGGGTGCCGGCGATGAATCGGTCGACGCCCAGTTCGATCGCGGTCTTGGCGAACGGGATGTTGCAGCTCTTTCGGAACACTTCGGCCATGTCTCCGCCGCATTCGCTGCCGTTGTAGTTGTTGATTGGATCGTTGGTCTGTGGCGGCACGTACTGCCGCTCACGTGGAAAGTTTGTCTCACGGGTGAGTACGCCGGCTTCGAGACCGATGCCGGTCGTGATCACCTTGAAGGTCGATCCGGGCATGTAGCGCTCTTGGTAGGCGTTGGCCAGCAGCGGGTTTCCGTCGGCGTTCTGGAGCGCGGTGATCGCGTCTTGGGCCTCCTCAAATGGCACACCGACGAAATCGTTGGGGTCATAGGAGGGATTCGAGTACATGGCGATGACGGCACCGGTGTTTGGATCGATGACGCTGACCGACCCCTCGCGAGAACCGAGGGCAAACTTTGCAGCGAGCTGGGCGTCATGGCGAAGCGTGAGCTGCACGGTGCCCGAGTTGTCGACGGCGCCTTCGAGGAGGTTGCCGAGACCGCGTACTTGCTGCGCTGCGGTCGAGCCGACCAGCACGTCGCCGAACTGTCGCTCGACTTGGGTCGACCCGAAGTCTTTCGTGAAATAGCCGGTGACGTTCGACATCACATCGCCGGTCGGGTAATCGCGCACGAAGTCGAGATTCTCGTTGGTGGTGTCCGGAAGGGACCGTGCAACGACCACGCCGTCGGCCGAAATGATGTTGCCGCGCGGTCGGTTGAACTCGCGCAGAACCTGCCGCGTGTTGTCGAACTTCGCGTCGAGCTCTTCCTTCTGGCCAACCTGCCAGTAGTTGAGTGCGACGAACAGGACGACGTAGCAGACCATGAGGCCGACAGCGAGCTGGCGGATCTTCTGATTCACGACTGCTCTCCGCTCGGTGTTACTTCGTGTGACTGCTCACGTGCGATGTCTTCATTGCTGCGCCCGCGCTGGGGCTGAGCATCACGGGAGAGCCCCAGTCGCAGTTGCCAGTCTCGGAGGCGGGCGCGCCAGCCCGTCGGCTTGGCGTTACTCACGACACGGCCTTGACGAAGTCGGCGGGGGTCTCGCCGCGTTTGATCGCCCTACGGATTCGACGCGACAGCCTCCACCCCTTCCAGCGCTCGCCAGTGGTTGGGTCGTCTGGCAGTTCGCCCAGGCGGCGCGCCGCGGAGTCGCTGACTCGGATCAGGAGTGCGAGGAGGATGTAGTTCGAGAGGAGCGACGAGCCGCCATAGCTGACAAACGGGAGGGTGATACCGGTGAGCGGGATCACTTTGAGGACGCCGCCAATGATGATGAATGCCTGGACGCCGACGATCGTCGTGAGGCCGGTGGCGAGCAACTTTTCAAACGTGCGATCGGTGCGCAATGCAGTGCGCAGCCCGGCACCCACGATGAGGACGTACGACATCAGGATCGCCGTCGCGCCAATGAGCCCAAACTCTTCACCGATCGAGGCGAAGATGAAGTCGTTTTGGGCTTCGGGGACTTGGCCGGGGTTGCCGCGGCCGAGGCCTGTGCCGAGCAGACCACCGTCGGCAAGGCCGTACAGCGCCTGGATGGTCTGGTAGCCCCCACCGAGCGGGTCGTCCCATGGGTTGATCCAGTTGCTGACGCGAGTCTGGACGTGCGTGAAGTTCGACCACGAGAACCAGGCCGCTGCGCCGAACAGAATCGCGCCGACGAAGAGGTAGCCGGCGTTCTCGGTGGCGACCCACATCATCACGACGAACAGTGTGAAGAAGAGGAGCGATGAGCCGAGGTCGCGCTCGCCGACCATGACGACGACGGCGAATCCCCATGCCACGATGATCGGCAGGATGTAGCGCGGCTCGGGGAGGTAGAACGGGCCAACCTTCCAGGTCTTCGCAGCGATCAACTCGCGTCGCTCGGCGAGGTAGGCGGCGAAGAAGATGGCGAGCGCGATCTTGGCGAACTCACCGGGCTGGAAGTTGATTGGGCCGATGCTCACCCAGATGCGTGCGCCGTTGAATGTCTGGCCGACGCCTGGCACCATTGGGAGCAGCAGCAGGAACGCACCGGCGAAAAAGAACAGCCATTTTTTGTTGGCCAGGTCGGTCGTGCGTTGGACGAACAGCAGGGTGCCGACGAAGATCCCGATGGCCATCAGGCTCCATGTGGCTTGGAGGCCGGCGAGGCGGTCATCGAGGCGCGTGATCATCACGAAGCCAATGCCGTGAAGGAGTGCGGCGAGGGGGAGGAGCGTGCCGTCGGCGCCGCGTGCAACCAGACGCACGACGATGTGTGCGCAGACCAGCAGGCCGAGCAGGATGCCGACGAACACGACGATCCCCGGCGGAATTTCAGCGTTCGTACCGAGTGCGGCGACGGCGTAGGCGACAGCGGTGATCAATCCCGCCATGACGATCAGCGTCAGTTCGGTATTGCGTCGCCGTGCGGCGATGGGCGAGCGCCTTCGATGGCTGGGTTGATCGTCGATCAGTCCGTCAGCCATCGCAATCAGGGCACCGTTGTGGTCGCGGCTGCCGTGGTGGTGCGAGGTGCAGTTGTGCGAGGTGCAGTTGTCGAAGGTGTATTTGTCGCCACGGTGGAGGTGACGGCGCTCGTCGGCGCAACAACTTTGACCGTCGTGGGTGGCACGGTTGTCGTCGTTGTCGTCGTTGTCGTCGTTGTCGTCGAGGTCGGCGGGATTGTCGTGATGAACTCGACTGCGTCGACACGCGTGCTGAAGCGAGGGCGGGCCTCGATTGCCTTGATGGTGTCGTCGTCGAGAATGCCGCGGGCTGGGCCCCCCGAGTCGATCGTTGGGTCGAACCACAGCACGCCGCCGGTCTGGCCCTTGTAAATGGTGGCGACGTCATCGTTGTTGAACTCGATGTAGTAGCCGCGGCGCGCCCAGGAAGCGAAGACCGCGAAACCGATCACGATCGCTGCAGCGAGCACCATTGCGAGAATGAACCGCTTCGGGCCGCGGTCGGGCTTCTTCTTGCCTTCGACAGGTTCGCCGGTAGCGGCCTCAAGCGCATTCGTGTCGCTGTCGGCGTCGATCGAGAGGCTGCCTGCCGGTGTCGGATCGACGTCATCGGCCCACAGGGGAACGACGTCGATCTCCAACGTCGGGTCTGGCGGGTCGTCGCCTTCGAGGACGTCGACGACAATCACGGTGATGTTGTCGCGGCCACCGGCTTCGTTGGCTTGGGCAACCAGACGCTCGGCCGCCTCTTGTGGGTCCTTCAGGGTGGTGATCGTCTCGAGGATGTCGGGGTCGGCCACTTCGTCGACAAGGCCGTCGCTACAGAGCAGGAACCGGTCGCCCCGAATCAGGGGCAGCGTCCACCAGTCGACCTTGACGTCGGGCTCGATACCGAGTGCACGGGTGATGATGTTGCGGCGCGGGTGGGTGCGGGCCTCGTCTTCGGAGATGTGGCCTGTCGACACCAACTCCTGCACGTAGCTGTGATCAACCGTGACGCGCCGCAGGCGGCCGTGGCGTAGTAGGTAAGTGCGTGAGTCGCCGACGTTGGCGAGCACGAGAGCCTCCGAGGGCTGGGCTGCCCTGATCGGCGTCATTTTTCCGTCGTCGTTGACATCGAGGTTTGGTGCGCCGCGTCCGGCGAGTTTGTCGCCGATGACCGCAATTGCAGTGACCGTGGTGCCCATGCCGGCCTGGCCAGGGTTTGCGATCGCCGCACGGAAAATGTCGCCGTTCGCATTCGAGATCGAGTCGACCACGGTGCTGGCTTCGGGGAGGCCGTCGACGTCGAGGTCGGCACGGATTCGCTCGACGGCGATCTGGCTCGCGACCTCTCCGGCTTCGTGGCCACCCATGCCATCGGCGACAACAAACACACCGTCGACTGCGACGAGATTGTCTTCGTTCTGCGCTCGGATCTGGCCAACGTGTGTGGCTGATCCCCAGTTGAGTGAAGCCACTATTGGGCCTCAATGACGGTGGTGCCGACCTGGATGCGGTCGCCAGTATGGAGGAGCTTGGCGCCCACGATCTTGTTGCCATTGTGGAACGTGCCGTTGGTCGACCCAAGGTCTTCGAGCATTGGCTGGCCTTCGTAGTCGTAGATGCGAAAGTGCAGTTGGGAGACGAACGAGTCGTCATCGATCGTGAACGAGCAGCTCGGATCGCGGCCGAGCGTGATCTCGCCGGCCATCGCCACCGTGGTGCCACGCCGCGCTCGCGGTTCGAGGATCACCAGGCGGCCGACGCGGCTGGAGCGGCCCGAGCGGCCCTTCTGCGCCTTGCGCGACTGTTGGGCTGGCCGCTGTTGTGCCTGTCGTTGTTTCCCCGTCGGTGCGCTGTCTCGACGCTGCTGTGGTGGCCCGGCCTGAATGGCATGTTGCTTCGGTGTGCGGACTTCGCTCCATACGGCCCAGAGCACGCGAGCAAAGAAGAGGTAGAGCAGCCCGAGGAGGGCGAACTTCAAAATGTTGAGGATTTGGTCGGTCATCGCTGCCGCTGCGTTCCCTGAGCGAGCACCGGAACGCTCGCGCTCAAGATGCCTCGAAGCGGACGTGCGTCGAGCCGAAGCTGACGATGTCGCCGTCGTTGAGTCGCTGTTCGCCCACGATGCGTATGCCGTTGATCATCGTGCCGTTGGTCGACCCGAGGTCGACGGCGATGTACGCCTTCGTGCCGGTGCGGATCTCGGCGTGGTTACGGCTGACGTTTGTGTCGTTGATCGAGATCGTGCATTCGGGCAACCGGCCGACAGTGGTGGCGTTTTCGCCGAGGGTGACACGTTTGCCGGATGGTAGGACGAGTGAGCCGGCGCCGAGGCCGCCGGCGGCCTGCTTGAGCTGAGCGACGACGCCGAATCGGCCGGTCTTCAAGTTGTTGTCGACCATCAACCTGACAATGACCGGGCCCATGAAGTGGTAGCTCTCCTCGCGGGCGTACTCGCGTGCGGCTTCGGCGAGTTCGGTAATGAGGGCGTCTTCGATGTCGTTGAAACCGTTGTGATCGGTGGCGCTCAGCAGGACGGTGAAGTCGTTGGGGACGATGCGACGGCCCTTGACATCGACGTTGCGATTGTCGTCCATCTCGCGTACGAGGCGGCGGCCGAGTTCGATTGGACGGATGGATCCGCGGGTACGACGAGTGAACACACCCTCGACCATACGCTCCAGGCGCCTCTCCATTGACTGCAATCCCATGAGGGTTGCGAGGATACTTCGCTCGCGCCCCGCTCGGCTGTCGCAAGTGTCCCATTCCCCTGTTGCATTCCTGTGTCCTTTCGTGTGTCCTTTCGTGTGTCCTTTCGTGTGTCCCTTCGTGAATCCCTTCGCGAAGGGTTCAAAAGCGGACATTGCGCGTGGAGATCCTGGACGCGCCCGGTTATCGTTCAGCCTCCACTTGCGCGAGTGGCGGAATGGCAGACGCGCCAGCTTCAGGTGCTGGTGTCCGTAAGGGCGTGGGGGTTCAAGTCCCCCCTCGCGCACAAGAAATGTGATGGAACCCCTTGGACTGCAAGGGGTTCCATCGCGTCTGGGCCTGCGAGAACTCGCCCGAGTTGGGCCCCTGCTACCAGGTGCGGAGTGCGGGGTCGGACTTCTCGGTGAGAATTCCGTTGAGGTAGCGCTCGGGCAGTTCCATCAACCCGGTGCGGGTTGGGCTGTCCGGGAGGTCCGACAGGCAGGCGCTGGCCAGCTTGTTGTACTCGCCAATCCGATCGAGGGTTTCGGTCACAGCGCTCGACGCGAGCACCCGGGCCTTCAGCTCGTCAGCCGCTTGCTGGCTGTCTCTCGCCGCGAGCATCAACGCCTTGAACTCATCAGGGTCAGCATCTACGGCGAGCGCAATGAGCACGGGGTACGTGTACACGCCGGACTTGGTGTCGTTGTTCACCGGCTTGCCCATGAGTTCGTCGGTTGAGACAAGGTCGAGCAGGTCGTCGACCAGCTGGAAGGCCATGCCGAACTGCATGCCGTACTCGGCAAGCGCCTCGGCCCGTTCGAGTTCGCCGACGCAGAGGGCACCGATGTGGCAGCTCGCGCGGAGTAGCGCACCGGTCTTGCCAGCAATGGAGGCAAGCGCCTGATCGGTGGTCCGATCGACGTCGAACTCGTGCGCACCCTCGAGACTTTGGCCGTCACAGAGGTCGGAAATAGTGACCGCTAGGCTGAAGGCAACTTCCTTCGAGACACGTGCGGCTTCGATGCCGGCACGAGCGAGGAGGAAGTCTCCGACGAGTACTGCCTGGTTGGCGCCCTCTTTCGAGTTGACGGTTTCTACGCCGCGGCGGGTGTTGGCCTCGTCGATGATGTCGTCGTGCACGAGCGAACCAACGTGGACCAATTCGACCGATGCTGCACCGGCTCGGACACGCTCGTCGAGCGGAGCAACCGAGCACTCGGGGTGCGCTGCGACGGCACTAGCAATGGTCAGCAGCGGACGAAGGCGCTTGCCGCCTCCTTCGAGCATCCGAATGGCGGGCTCGGCAAGCTCGGCAGAGCCATCGATGGTGCCGATCAGTTGGTCGGCAACGGCATCGAGGGCCTCGGGCAGCGATTCGAGCCCCAAGAGTTCAGCGAAGTCTCGAGCCTTCATGATTCGGTAACAGCCTTTCCGCCCTTACGGCGCTTACGAGTCTGGTATTCGGCAACAGCGCTGTAAAAGTGCCCTCCGAGGAAATCCGGCCACAGCGTGTCGGTGTACACGAACTCCGAATAGGCGGTGTGCCACGGAAAATAGTTCGACAATCGTTGCTCGGACGACGTCCTGACCAGCAGGTCAATGTCCGGCATTTCTGGACAGTACAAGTACTTTCGGAAGTCGTCCTCACTCAGCTGAGAGATGTCCGTCTCACTCGCTGCGGCCAGCGTCATCGCCCGCAGAAGCTCGGCGCGGCCGCCGTAGTTGAAGGCGATCGCGAACTCCAGTTCGGTGTTCTGCGCGGTCATTGCCTCGCACTCGCGGAGCCAGTCGCGGCAGGCCGGAGGCACGCGCGGATCGTCCAGGTCGCCGACGAAACGCATCCGAACACCAAGGTCGCGGAAGCGGTTGCGTTTCTCCTCGCGCAACAGCCACTCCTGGAGGCTCATCAGGAACTGAACTTCAGGAGCGGGGCGCGCCCAGTTCTCTGTGGAGAACGCATAGACCGACAGCCACTGCACACCGAGTTCGAGACAAGCGTCAACTGCGGCATCGACCGAATCCTCGGCCGCAGCATGGCCTTTCGACCGATCGAGTTCGCGCATCTGAGCCCAACGTCCGTTGCCATCCATGATGCACGACACGTGACTTGGAATCGGGCCGAGGCGAATACTCTCGTGCTCCTCAGCTTCAACCATCCTCATACGGGTGACGCTACACGGGTCACCTTGAACTCGCCGCCTGCTGAGGTGACGGCACCGCTGAGGGTTGTTGTCTGGTCAGAAAGAGAAGCGCTTTTCGAGGTCGCCGATTTCGGGAAGTCCGACGAGGTCGGTGAAATCGTCGAACGGCATCAGCTCGTTGGCGAACGGAGCAGGCGTGCCAGCGGCTTTGAGTTTGGTCAGGAAGTTCTGCATGGCGGCAGTTGCTGCGAGGAGCATTCCGATCGGCATGATGATTATCGCGAAACCGAGGGCTGCGATCTCCGCGTAGGTCAATGGCGGGGTCTTGCCACCTTCGGCCCAGTTGAACAGCAGCGGGATGCCGGCGAACTCCGTGGCGACGCGCTCAATTTCTCCGACGTCCTGCAATGCCTCGACGAATAGCATGTCAGCGCCTGCCTCCGCGTATGCCGTGGCGCGACGCAGTGCCTCGTCCATGCCGTGCGGGGCGCGAGCGTCCGTCCGGGCGATCACCATGAAGTCGTCGTCTTGGCGACTTGCTACTGCGGCACGGATCTTGCCAACCATCACGCTGGCATCGACGACTTGCTTGTCTTCCATGTGTCCGCACTTCTTCGGCAGGATCTGGTCTTCGATGTGCAGTGCAGCGACGCCCGCTCGCTCATACTCCTGCACGCAGCGCACGACGTTGATCTGATTCCCATAGCCGGTGTCGGCATCAGCAATGACCGGAAGATCGACAGCGGCGGTGATGCGTCGAGCGTTGTCGACCATCTCACTCATGCCGAGGAGCCCGACGTCCGGGCGACCCAGCAGGGACGCAGTGGTGCCGAAGCCGGTCATGTACGCCGTGTCGAATCCCGCTTGCTCAATGAGCCGGGCACCGAGTGCGTCGTAGCAGCCGGGTGCGACGAGCGGCGCACGTTGCTCGGCTGCTGTGTTGAGGAGCAGCCGGAGGGCAGCGGGCCCCGCCGGTCGTTGCCGCAAGAGGTCTGACATGTTCGGCAACTTAGCCCTCGGCAACTGAGCGTTCCGTCAGCCGGTCGCCCCGCCGTCAGTAGCGACGCAGTTGGCGTTGGTGGCCGACTATTGCGAGTACCGCACCGACGACGAGCATCAGCAGGGTGAGGCCCATGCCAGCCGTGGTGACGGCGTGGGGTGTCGGGTCGTTCGGGCCAGCGCCGAAGTTGCCGGCAGCAATGCCGAGTGGGAAGGTGCCCATGTTGAGCAGCGAACTCACCCACATCCACAACGCCACGCTCACTCCGCCAGCAGCCAGTCCGAGGCCGTACGCCCGCACGATCAGCAGGCCGAACACGATGGCTCCACCAACGAGTGCGAGCTGGATGAGTCGGCCCGCAAAATAGAGGGCCGGCACGTCTTGCCCGGTCGGTGCCGAGCTGTAGTTGTTCGCGAAGGTGGCAGTGCCCTCGGGGATGAGTGGCCCTGCGATCAGGACGACGCCCGCAACTGCACCGAGCGCGGCGATCCACGGGTTCAGCGCCAGGCGACCGCCTGTGCCGAACGAACGCAGCGACGCGAAGAATACGAGCAATCCGATTGCCGCCGCGGCAACGACCAACCAGAAGCCAAGATCACGGGTGACCTTGAGCGTGAATGCGAGGTCGACTGTCTGGCGGGTGATCGACTCGGCGGATGCGATACGGAGCTCGGCGAGGCCAACGACCATCGCGGCCCAACCGGTCAACGCGAGGCCCGCACCACCGGCGAGCCCTGCACCCCAGCGCAAGCCGAAGCATGCCAGGAGGCCACCGAGTGTCATCACCGTGGCACCGACGAAGCCGGCCACACCGAGGTTGGTGCCGAGCGTGTCGAGTGTGCGCACGCCGGTGGCGATGCCGTCGACCGGTGCCGACGTGCGAATGTCGATGATGTCGGCAACCGCAGTCATCAACACGGAGATGGCACCAAAAAACGCCAGAATGAAGACGAGCTTGACCTTGAAGGGGCTGCGACCTGGTGGGTATTCGTACAGGTCGCCCGAACCGTCGAACACTTCCGGTACTTCGTTCGTGATGTCACCCGGCGCAGCCCCTGTCGAGACGTTCGTGGCGTCAGGTTGGGCCGGAATCTGCGTCGTTGCCAACACATCGACTGGCGGTTCAGCGGCAGTGACCACGGTCTGAACCGCGCCGGTCGGTATCGGCGAAAGAGGGTCTGCTGCTGGAGGGGTCAACGGAAAATCGCCGGTTGGCGTGCCCCATGCAGGGTCCGGAATTGGTGTCCGTGCCGAGATCTCCTGCGTTGGTAGCGCAGCGATGTCAGGTAGCCCGTCGACCGGGAGCGAGGCAAGTTTGCCGATGCTCGCTCGAGGCTGGCTGACGTCCAGCGCGGAAGAGACGTCGGTCGGGTCAGTTGGCGACGAGATGATTGGAAGCGCCTCGGTCAGGTCGGTGATGCCAGCGAGCGAGTGCCCGCAGTCAGCACAGAACTTCTGATTCTCCTCGACCGCTCGTCCACACAATGGGCAATACATACAGACGACTGTACGAGGTAGGGCCTGCTCACATGAGGCGTTTCGGCCTCGGGTACTGCTCGGTGCCCTTGGCCACCGTCATGAACCGGGTTGCCGCGCACGGCATGATGTGCACATGACTGGGCGGTTCGCTCCATCTCCGACGGGTGAGTTGCACCTGGGAAACCTTCGTACCGCCGTCGTGGCGTGGCTGTCAGCCCGCGCCGATGGACGCACGTTCCTGGTTCGGATGGAAGACCTCGACCGAGTGCAGGCGCGTCCCGAACACGAAGCCGCACAGCTCCGCGACATGGCCGCGCTGGGCCTCGACTGGGACGGTGACGTCGTGAAACAGAGCGAACGTTTCGACCTGTACAACGCCGCGATTGACCGGCTCATCGCGGCTGGCTCTGTGTACGAGTGTTTCTGCAGTCGTCGCGAGATCCGCAACGACATTGGAGCCGCATCGAGTGCACCGCACGGTCCACCCGGCTCGTACCCCGGCACGTGCCGCGACCTGTCGATCAGCGCGCGTGCCGCGCGCCGAGCATCGGGTCGCCCACCCGCGCTGCGTTTGCGCACCGACCACGGCACCTACGACTTCGTCGATCGACTCGTCGGACCGCAGTCCGGTGGTGTCGACGATTTCGTGCTGCGGCGCAACGATGGTGTGCCCGCATACAACCTCGCCGTGGTCGTCGACGATGGGCTTCAGGGAGTCACCGATGTGGTGCGTGGCGACGATCTCCTCCCGTCGACACCGCGCCACGTGATGCTGCAGCAGATGCTGGGCATCGAGACGCCGAGCTACCTGCACATTCCGCTGGTCTTCGGGCGTGATGGCGAACGGTTGGCGAAGAGTCACGGAGCAACAACTCTTGGCGAACTGCGCGCAGCAGGCGTTTCGTCCGCCGCGGTCATGTCATGGATCGGGTCGTCGCTCGAGTTGGCTGCGCCGGGGGAAGTTGTTGCTGTTGCTGACCTCGTTGACCGGTTTGATCCGGCCGGGTTGCCGAGAAACATCGTCGTGGCACCCGATTTCGTGTTGCACCCCGAGGATTGACCGTCACCGTTTGGTCCGGTTCGCCCTCACTCGATGTTGTCTCACGGCGAACAATAGAAATTTTTGAAAACTGCCTGAATTGCCCCGGGATGCGCGGGTTCGCAGGCACCCAGAGGGCTAAAATTACCCTCAGTGGAACCCGCAGATCGTCGAACAGCGCGCATCGGATGTGCAGTTGTCTTCGGCATTGTCGCGCTCGTCGGCTGCTCCACCGCTCTGACGAGCGGCGATGGCAGCGAAGCCGTGGTCGCTGTGACCACCGAGGCCCCGACCACTACAGCAGCCCCGACAACCACTGTCGCCCCGACGACCACCGTCGTTCCGGTCACCACGATGGCGCCGACGACCACCGAGGCCACGACGACGACCACCACACTGCCGGTCAACATCGTCGAAGTCCCCGTCCTCGACCCGCCAATCCCTGCGCTTGGCACCTCCGACGGCGCCGAAACGGTCCGCCTCCAGAACCGACTCAACGAGCTCGGCTTCTGGGTTCAGTCCGCCGACGGCGACTACGGCCTCACGACGCGCCAGGCAGTGATGGCCTTCCAGAAGTACATGGGGTTTGAGAACCCCGACGGAAAGCTCGACGAACAGGCCGCCACCGCAATTTCGAACATGGACCTGCGCCCCGTGGCCCGTGCCAACTCGGGCACGCTCGTCGAAATCGACAAGGCTAAGCAGTTGCTGTTCTTCGTTGTCGACGGTCGCACCGAATACATCCTGAATGCTTCAACCGGTAACGGTGAGGCCTACGAAGAGCCCGACCAGAACACCCCCGGCGAAATTCAACGCGGCATCTCACTGACCCCGAGCGGCCTCCACAACGTCAACCGCGAGCGGCCCGAAGGCTGGTGGGCAGGCGATCTCGGCGAGATCTACCGCCCCAAATACTTCGTCGGCGGCGTCGCAGTGCACGGCTCGAACTCGATCCCGAACTACCCGGCCTCACACGGCTGCGTGAGGGTCAGCGTGCCGGCAATGGACTGGATCTGGGAGATCGGCATCATGCCGCTCGACACTCCCGTCTGGGTCCACGACGGCGCCTGATTCCGTCCGGATCGCTCGATCCCGGCGTTGCGTGAACTCCTCGGTGCCGAGAGGCACCAACGTCGTCACGCGCCTTGGCCTCGAACGATCCGATCCAGAATCAGGATCTTTTGGATTTCTGGCAGCAGCGCTGTCCTTGTAACGGGTTGGCCTTTCCCCTTGGGTCGGACTTGGGCATTGGCCCTGAATTTTTGGCGAGGTTGAGTTCCTGACTGCGGAACGGGGCGCGGTGGGGTGCGCCTGCCAGAATCTGGCTCATGCTTCCCGGTGTTGGTTCTGTTCGTCCGTGGGCCGATCCGGCGGTGGTCGAACTCAACCGGCTGCCCATGCGTGCACCAACAACGGCGTTCCCGACGGCCGCCGAGGCTCGCAAGAACGACCGAGTTCACGACGGCGATGCATCACCATGGCGCCGCTCGCTGAACGGCAAGTGGAACTTCCGTCTCTACAACTCGCCTGATGCCGTTCCGGCGAACGCGATCATCAAGGCGCCAACCGGGAGTTCGTGGCTGCGCGTCTCAGTCCCCGGCAACTGGACGATGCAGAACACCGGCGACCTTCCCCAGTACACCAACGTGCAGATGCCGTTCGACGGGCCGCCGCCGTTGCTTCCCGAGAAGAACCCGACGGGTGTCTACCGCCGTCCGTTTAAGGTGCCGAGTAGCTGGGACGGCCGACAGATCGTGCTGCACATCGGTGGCGCCGAGAGCACCCACGTCCTCTACGTCAACGGCCGATGGGTCGGGTACGGCACCGACAGCCGTTTGGCGAGCGAGTACGACATCACCGAATTCGTTGAGCGCGGGGACAACGACCTCGCGATCGTCGTCAGCAAGTGGAGCGCGCAGAGCTACGTCGAAGACCAAGACCAATGGTGGATGGGCGGCCTACACCGCGAGGTGTTTGTCGAAGCCCGCGGCGCCACCCACGTCGAGAATCTGATCTGCGACGCTGGCTACAACCATGTCGACGGCAGCGGCACGCTTGCCGTGACCGCCATCGTCGGCGGATTCACTGCGCCGATCGCGGGCTGGAAGGTCACGACGCGTGTCGAGACCCTCCAGGGCAAGCAGCTGTCCAAGCCGGTCACCGAGAAGGTGCCGCACGTCTATTACAAGCCCATGGGGTTCTCCGGCCACAAGACTGAGGCCAGCTTTGTGCTGCCTGGCGTCGCACCGTGGTCAGCCGAATCGCCTTCGCGCTACCGCGTCGTCGTCGAATTGATCAACCCGTTCGGCCAGGTTGCCGAGGCACACGCCCAGGTCGTCGGCTTCCGCTCGATCGTCATCAGTGGGAACGAACTACTGATCAACGGTCAGCCAGCCTGGATCTTCGGCGTCAACCGCCATGACCACCATCCGACCCTCGGCAAGGCACTCACGATTGACAACATCCGCGACGACCTACTCGCGATGCGTCGCCACAACATCACCGCCGTGCGCTGCGCCCACTATCCGAACGATCCCCGGCTGCTCGACCTGTGTGACGAGATTGGCCTCTACGTCGTTGACGAAGCCAACCTCGAGGCTCACGCGTACAACACCAGCTTGTGCAACGACCCGGTGTGGCGCACTACTTGGTTGGCCCGCGCCTCACGGATGGTCGAGCGCGATCGGAACCACGCCAGCATCATCATGTGGTCGCTCGGCAACGAGGCCGGCTACGGCCGTAACCACGACGCTCAGGCCGGCTGGATTCGTCACGCCGACCCGACTCGCCCGCTGCACTATGAGCCGGCCTCCTTCCACGACGGCTGGCTCGATGGTGGTCGCCACGCAAGCGACGTTGTCTGCCCGATGTACCCGACCCACCAAGACACGGCTGCCTACGCCGGTGACCGCCCATTCATCATGTGCGAATACAGCCATGCCATGGGCAACTCGAACGGCTCGCTCGCCGACTACTGGGACACGATCCTTTCGACGCCCGGCCTTCAGGGCGGCTTCATCTGGGAGTGGAAGGACCACGGCTTGTACGCCATGTTGCCGAACGGCAAGAAAGGGTTCGCCTACGGCGGCCAGTTCGGTGAGCCGATCCACGATGGCAACTTCGTCGCCGACGGCCTCATGTCCGCCAACCTTGTTCCGCACCCCGCCATCCAGGAAGTCGAGTGGGTGTACCGCCCGGCGACGATGGAAAAAAGGGGCGCGAACCTCGTCGTGACGAACCGGCGTAGCTTTACCGACCTCGATGATCTCTCTGCCACCTGGGAACTGAATGTGGGTGGCAACGTCCACGGTTCGGGCACCCTTGCAGTGCCGACGGTCGGCGCGGGTCAGTCCGTGAAACTGCCGATGCCGTGCGTGATGCCAACTGACCCTGACGCTCACCTCACCGTCACGTTCGCCCAAAGAGCAACCACCGCGTGGGCGCCTGCTGGCCACGTCGTCGCACGCGACCAGGTGCAGTTGAAGGGTGCAAAGCAGGCGAAGATCACTCGACCCAAGGGCGCTGCACCGCAGACCACTGTGAGCACAGTTGTGAAGCTGCTCGCCGCGCCGATCGAACTGTCGATCTTCCGTGCGTCGACCGACAACGACGGATACAAGCTGATGCCCGAACTCCACGAAATGTACGGCATTGGCGGGACGAGCTTGCAGGCGTGGCAGGCCGCCGGCATCGACACCAAACCGGCTGACGAACTCGTTCGACATGATCATCGGGTCGAGGTGCTCGACGACGGTTCCGAAGTGCACCATCACACCGTCAATGTGCCTGCTGGGCTGGCCGATCTCGGTCGCGTCGGCATCACCTTCCAACTCAAGGCCGGCTTCGATCAGACCCGTTGGTTCGGCCGTGGCCAACTCGAGAACTACCCCGACCGCAACCGCGGTGCCATGGTCGGTACCTGGGAGTCGGGTATCGATGATGCGCCGTACCTCGTGCCTCAGGAGTTTGGCCTGCGGACCGATTGCCGCTGGTTTGAGTTCGTGAGGTCGGGCAGTGGTGAAATTGTCCGACTCGACGTTCTGCAGCCGACCACGATGCATGTCTCGGCAACACGGTTCACCGCGCACGACTTGTTCGTCGCTGGGCACGAGACCGACATCGCGCCCCGTAAAACACTCGTCGTCCACGTTGACGTCGCGCATCGTGGCGTCGGCACGGCCAGCTGCGGCCCGGACATCCTCGAGCGGTACCGCGTGCTCACCGGCAAGCACACCTTCAGCTACCGGCTCTCCGCCCAATAGTTACGCATGGGGTCAGGCCCCTTTCGCAACTCTGCGGGCGTGATGCCTCTGGTCGAGGTGAGGTGATTAGCGTCGGCCTCGGCACCGGCGTGACACACTCCGGTGATGAAGCGACAGAACATCTCATCCGGTGGCCCGTATGAGGAGCCGTACGGGTACAGCCGGGCCGTGAAGGTTGGCAATCAGGTGCACGTGGCGGGTACATGTGCGCAGCCGCCGAACGTTGAGGGTGTTGGTGCCTACGTCCAGGCTGTCGATGCGTTGAACACGATCTCCGTCGCTCTGACTGAAGCGGGTGCGAGCATCGCGGACGTCGTCCGTACGCGGGTCTATGTCATCGACCTCAACGACGCCGACCATGTGATGCGGGCCCACGGCGAAGTGTTTGGCGAGATCCGCCCTGCGTGCACGTTGGTGCAGGTCGGTGGGCTCCTTGACCCGAAGCTCCTCGTCGAGATCGAGGCGTACGCAGTGATCAGCGACTGACCACAGAGTTGCGAAAGGGGCCTGACCCCATGCGCAACTCTCTTGGGTCAGGCGGTGGGGCCGCACCAGTTGCACAGACTGGCGAACGGTGTTGTGCGGAGGGAGGTGCTCGAGCCGACAGCGTCTTCGTTGAGGTTGTCGATGCGGTCGCCGAGCCACTGGAAGAAGCTCTGCGACGCGATCGCTTGGAAGAGCAGCCATGCAATAAACAGCACGGTGGCAATGCCGAGCGCGATTTTTACCCAGCGCAGCAACCTGCTCGTGTATTCGCTGATCAATGGCGTGAAGCTGCGTACCGCGGTGGTGGCGCGCTGCGAGAACTGCTCGGCCGCTCGATCAAGCTCTTGCCGGGCCACGGTGCGGACCTCGGCGATGATGTCTTGTGTTTCCTGGCGCGAGTAGCCCTGTGGCCGATCGGTGTAGGTCCGCTGGTCTGCGGCGATCGGCTCACGCGGAACGAGCGCTTCCGCCCGCGTGAGCTCGGCGCTACTTGGGGGCGCTCGACGAACGTCGGTCCAGTCGAGCCCATCCCACCAGCGCAGCCGTTGGCGGCCATCAGGGTCGGGGTACCAGCCCTCCCGCGGTGCATCGATGATGCGCATGATCAGGTTCCTTCAGTGTCGCGGTACTCAGAGCGATTGGGCTCGGGAAGCTCAACACGATCGTTGTCAGCCGGAATCGGCAAGCTGTCCTTAGGGCGGACCTCGTCGCTGGAGTCTTCCGGACGGATCGTTTCGGCAAATGCGGCAACCGTGCCGAGGAGGCCGGAGAAATCGGCGGGAATGACGAGCTTTGTCGCCCGACCGTCGCCGATTTTCTCAAGTGCCGACAGATACTCGACGGTGAGCACGTTGCGGTCGGTCTTGGCTTCCTTGATGCCGGTGAGGCGTGCTTTGGCCGCCAGGCCTTCACCCTGGCCGATCAGTTCGAGACGAATCTTGTTCGCCTGCGCACGAAGCTGAATCGCTTCGGACTCACCTTGTGCGTCGAGGATCGCTGCTTCCTTGCGACCGGTCGCCGAGAGCACAGCGGCTTGCTGTTCACCGTCGGCACGAGCAATTGCAGCCTCCTGGTAGCCCTTGGCCTCGGTGACTGTTGCTCGGCGATCGCGCTCGGCGCGCATCTGCGCGTGCATGGCTGACACGATGTCCGGCGGCGGATCGATGCGCTGAATCTCGACACGAACCACTCGCACACCCCACTTGTCGGTGGCGTCGTCGAGGACCTCGCGCAACTGGGTGTTGATCGTGTCACGCGATGTAAGTGCCCTGTCGAGCTCCATGTCGCCGATCAGGTTGCGAAGGTTGGTCTGGGCGAGCTTCGTGATGGCAGTGAAGAAGTCGGCGATGTTGTAGACGAGGCGCTGCGGGTCGGTTGCCTCGTAGTAGACGACGGCGTCGACGGAAACGACCACGTTGTCGGCGGTGATGACTTCTTGCGGCGGCACGTCGACGACTTGCTCACGCATGTCGATCAACTGCATCGTTTCGATGAACGGCAAAATCAGGTTGAGGCCTGGCTCGCGTGTGGCCTTGTACTTACCGAGACGTTCGACGAGACCGCGCTGATACGGGCGCACGATTTTGACGGCGCTGACGAGGACGGCGATGCCGATCAGCGCTATGACGCCGACGACGATGGCAATGGGATTCATGATTGCTCCCTGTCTGTTGATGGGGGTGTTGGGGGTGTTGGGGGTGTTGGGGGTGGCTTCTGAATCGGCGGGCCCGTGGGCGGAGCCGTGGGCGGTGCAGCGATGAGCGGTGTCACGACCACCCGGGTGCCGTGCATTTCGGTGACGGTGACCTTCGACCCGCCGGTGATCGCGATTCCGTCGTTGGTGAGTGCGCTCCATACTTCGCCCTCGACCTTGACGCGACCGCGTCGTTCGGTGTCGTCGGGGTCGATCGTGGCGGTGACGATCGCCGTCATCCCGACGAGCCGATCAGCGCCCACACCTGCAGCAAGGTCGCTTTCACCGGCGAACTTCATCACACGCTTGTACAGCAGGATCCACAACGCTGCGCCGCCGAAGATGAAGACGCCCCACTGGATTTCGATGGCGACGTTGTAAAAGCCCAGCAGAGCGGCAGCGAATGCGGAGACGGAAAAGGGCAGAAGGACGAATGCGCCAGCAAGCACCGTCAGCTCGATGATGACGAACGTGACGCCAATGAACAGCCACACCCACGGCCAGAAGTTGAGGTCGATCCCGAGGTCCAATATGGCCGACAACATGAACTTCACACTACTCGGCCACCCGAGCGGAGCGAGTTCGACGGGACTTCCAGGACTCGGACGTAGTGGCGAGGTCGCTGGCTGGCGGTTGCGGTCACACTGTGCCTGACACGGTGTGACCGTTAGGCGCGGCGGATGCGCAGGGGCGTCTCGGTGGGCGAGGTGATGCAGGCGCCGGTGTCGCAGTCGAAGCGCCAGCCGTGCAGCGTGCAGACAAACTCACCGTCTTGGATTTCGCCGAAGGCTTCGAGGTCGGCATCACGGTGTGGGCAGCGCCGCTGGACGACGTAGTTGCCGACTTGGATATCGGCCTCGTCGACATGGTCGCCGCCGCCGGCTGCGATCTCGAGTTTGCGCACCACTTCGGCTTCGGTGCGCTTCATCCGTTCACGCGACAACGACTTCAAGAAGTTGTAGACGTATTCGTTGAACTCGCCTTCGCGCCACGCCGTGAAGCGGCACGACAGCAGCAGCGAGTTACTCCAGTCGACGGCGCGTTGAGCGGTCACGGCTTCGACCAGGTCGCGCGAGATGTCGAACCGGAAGCGGTATTGCTCGCCGTCGTGGCGGCGTACCTCGGCGTTCGGGAAGTCGATCAGGATGGGCAGGTTGCCCGCGTTGATCAGAACGTTCGCGCCGACCATCGAACACAGCGTCGGCGCCATCTCGAGCAGCGGCTGCCACCAGTTTTGCAGCTCAGCCAGCAGGTCGATATCGAGCGCCTTCCAGCCAGCTTTCATGTCGTCGAGCCACGGCAACCAGTCGGCCTGGTACTGCTCGAGGTAGGCGCGCTTGTCCGTGAAGATTGCGTCGACGTCAGCACCCGGCATCGGGTGGGTCGAGGTGATCGCGTCGCCGACCTCAATCGTGGTACCGGGGATGTTCAGCACGCCATCGCGTCCGCTGTCGCTGAGCATCGCGAGGAACGCGGTCTGGTCGGGGAAGATCGACAGCTCGTCACCGTCGATCATGTTCAAGTCGAAAAGGTCAGGGTCGAGGAAGCAAGGCGGGCCGGCGCTCGGCACGACAGCGCGTGCGTCAATCTTTTCGACGTACCGCATCGCACGGGCGAACTGGGCTTTGACCTTCGTCGTGCACTGGCGCCGCTTCTCAGTGTCGTCCATCTCGTAGACCATCGGAAACCAGATCGCGCCGGAGAACTGCAGCCAGTGCAGATCGACCGGACCGTGCGCAGCGAGCTGGCCGAGGTCGTTCGTGCGACAGTCGTTTTGGTTGACGAGGATCGCATCGTCGGCCATGACGACCAGCGCTGAGTCGCCGCCTGGGCCATCGGTGATCGACGACTCGATGTGAATGGCGACTTTGAGGCCCGCCGCAATCTCCAGTTCTTCGGTGTCGTTCGTCTCCAAGAAATTGGTGAACCCGTGCTCCTGCAATGTGCGCCGCTGCTCGCGGGTTGGGAAGTCTGGGAGCAGGATTGGAATATCACGACGCAGATGCCGATCGAGCCATGCCTTGTCGTGGTGATCGCCGTGCAGGTGCGACACGTAGAGGAAGTCGGCCTGCTCGATCCGCTCCTGCAGTTCGTTGCTCAGCTGATCGTTGCGCGGGAACGGGAACCACCCACCAAAAAACGCGGGCTGGAACCAGGGGTCACACAGAATGGACCCCGCTGACGTCTCGATCAGAATTCCTGCATGGCCAATCGACGTCGCACGCACTCCTTCAGGATAGAGGTGCTGGCGGTGGTGCGGAAGATCGTGTGCCGCCTGTTGGTGTTTCGATTTTGTGTGAGCGATTGCGGGAACCGACGCAGTAATCGCTCACACAAAATTGGGGAAGCAGTTTTGTGTGAGGAGAACTGGGCAACGACGCCGTAATTGCTCACACAAAAGCTTCAGAACCGGTGTGAGGCCACGCAGTGCAGCCGGACTGAATCAGGCGACGGGTGGGTCGGTGAATTGCTGCCCTGCACGCGAGACATGCTCGGTCCAGGCACTGCCGTCCCAGTAGCGGAGTTCGTAGCGGCCGGACGGATCGGCGTACCAGCCGGCGGGGACACTCGACTCGGCGGCAGCAGCTTCGGTAGCAGCGTCGACGGCCTGGTCAGCAACACCACCTGTTGCGGCAACGGCCTGATCACCGGAGTCAGCCGTACCGGCTGCTGCGTCATCGGCACCGACCTGCGCTGCGAGAACAGCGATGTCGTTGTCAGGAGCGGCGGCCCAACCGGCCGGCTCGGCTGCTGCTGCAGCGTTGGCTGCAGCGTTGGCTGCATCGACGGCAGCAGCGTTGCTTGAATCGTTGGCTGCATCGACGGCGGGCACGTACGGCGTGTCGTCGCCCGGCAGCGTTGGCGTGTCGACTGAGGCGTTGGGCGCCTCGGCGGCAGCGGGCATCTCAGCGACGGGAGAAGCAGCGACGCTGACGTCGCCAGCCTCGCTGGGGGTGGACCCGGAATCAGCGCTCTCACGGCTCAAATAGGCCACGATGTTCGTGCCCGCGGCCACGATCGAGACGACAGCCCAACCCTCAGCCGACTTCTCGGTGAGCATGGGGGCGAGGGATTCGGCATCGTATGACGACGCGGTGATCGAGAAAAACTCCTGCATTACAGCAGATTAGTCCACGACCCGCCCAGAAACAGACGCATTGGGTTCGTTCATGAGGAATCTTTGTCACTCGTCGGACGGTTGTAGGCCTTCGGTGAGGGCGTTGACATCGGCGTGCTGGGGATCACCGTCGTAGGTGACAACGCCACCGCTGAGGGCGACGAGGCGTTGGCTTTCCATCACGCTCGACAGTTCATGCGTGGCGACAACGAGTGCTGCTCCGTCGGCATGGGCGAGCCGAAACAGCTCGAGAAGTGCAAGGCGTCCGGTGCGGTCGAGACCGACGAACGGCTCGTCAACGAGCATCACGTCGAAGGGCCGGACGAACGCCATCGTGATCGCAGCCTTTTGCTTGAGCCCGCGGCTGAACGTCATCGGGAGATCATCAGCACGGTCAACGAGCCCCACAGCGTCGAGGAGGTCCACGGCGTGCTGTTCCCAGTTTTCGGTGCCGTGGAGGCGAGCGATGTACTCGAGGTGCTCCCAGACGCTCAGATCGTCGTAAAACACCGGCGCGTCTGACAGGTAGGAGAGTGCCGCACGAGCGTCGGGCGAACCAAGCGCGTTGCCGGCGATCTCGGCCGTACCGTCGGAAGGTTCGAGCATCCCGGCGAGCATGCGGATCAACGTGGTCTTGCCGCTGCCGTTGTGGCCGATCAGAGTCACCCGTTCGCCCGCGTTCACTTCAAAATCGATCGGTGCGAGTGCCTGGGCGTCGCCGTATCGCTTGGTCAATGCGACAGCGCTAATCGCGGGTGTGGTGTTCATCGGGTTCCCATCATGAAGGATTCAGGTCGTTTGCCGTGCAGCCCGGCCAGCTTCGAAGAATGATCGAATTGCGATGCCCCAGTGGTCGCGTCGCTGGACCCAGCGCACGAGTAGACCGAGGACTAACGCAACGCCGATGGTGGCCCGGACGGCTGTGCCGGCGCTCGGATTGAAACGCATTGCGATGATCGGGAGAAGGCCAAGGCTGCTGAGGAAGATCGGCAAAAAAGTCGAGAACGCGTTGCTGAAGCCGGCGAACTCGGGCGGGACAAATGACTGCTCGGTGTCGCGGGGTGTGCCCATGATGTTTGTGTCGGCCACGGCGATCAGGGTCGGCGCATCGAGCACCGCTCCGGCAACTGGGCCAATAGCGCCGGCGAGGGTGGCCGGCAATGCGATGGCAAACGCGGCTGCGGCGTGGGTCGGCTCGAGGATCGATGCAGCCGCGGCGCCGAGGAGTGCGGCTACCGCGAGCAGCGCCGCGGGAGCAACCAGGTGGTGGACAAAAAGTTGGCCACGTTCGATGGGGAGCCCGTCGGTGATGTCTGGGCGGTCAATCTCTTGCGACAACGGTTCGATGGCTTCCATGCCGAGCAGGAACAGGGCGGCGAGTGTCCCAAGGAGAAACAGCAGGCTGGAACTGGTTGCGAGCGATGCACAGGCGCCGCCGACCATTGCGAGGCTGGCGATGCGCGCGAGCCGCGATGCCGGTAGCCGTCGAAGTGACCGGAATCCGCGCCGCCAGATCATTGAACGGACGGAACCATGCGACCCACGGCGTTCGGTGATGGGTGTTCGTGGTGAGCCTCCCCACGGAGTTGACCGGAGCGTTTCAGCGCGCAGTTGGCGGCGCAGCATGACGACGGTTCGCAGGTCTTGCACGGTCGCCGCGAAGCGGAGTTGTGTGACCAGTGAGCCGCGGCGCGCGAGCGGTTCGATGCGCAGGCCGCCACAGACGGCGAGCGAGAGCACGATCGCTCCAAGTGTGATGGCGATCGCGACGACGTCGATACCTTGCTGACGGATCCCCCAGAAGGCAAGGCTCCCGTCGAGGTCGGCTGGGCCGAAACGCAGCGGACTCTTGCTCGGGCCGTTCCAGTCGATCCACGCGGCTGCGCCCTGCCAGGCGAGACCAACCGCTGCGACTCCGGTGGCGGCCCAGCGCGGCAAACGGATGACGTGGGCGATCACGGCCGATGTGACGAACACGGCACCCGTCACGGCGCCGAAGAGCGCGCCAGCGCCAGCCCATGCTGCTCGCGATCCTTCGACCTCTCGGGCGACGAACTGTCCGAGCACGGCGGTCGCCATTGCAAACGAGAACGTGACGGATCGGATCCGCTGGCCGACCGGCCGCAGCAGTGCGCGTCGTCGGTCGATTGGTGAGAGAAGAACGTGGCGGATGTCGGCCACTTCGATCGCCACGGGTCCGCCATCAGCTCCACTGCGGAGGCCCAGTCCAAAGGCCAACACGACGATGAGGCCGATGACCGATGGGCCCCGTGCCAACAAGTCGGAGGTCTTGATGCCGTCGCCGACTACTCCGTCGATCGCGTCCGAAGCGAGAACGACGCCAGTCAGACCGACGAGTGCGAACAGGTAGACGCGGTAGGCGACATCGAACCATTCGGCATCACCGAGTCGACGACTTTGGCGAGTGCGACGCAGGTCGCGCAATGCTCCTGCCGTGTCGATTTCCATCGTCCGCGACGCTATCCGTCGCCGTGACCACCGACTCGATTCCGATAGCTGTGAAAGCTGACCGGTGCCGAGGAGGAACGCCTCCTGTAGTGCAAACTATGAAGAGGAATACTCCGATGACCAAGTCGGATGACGAGGAGCCTCTCATGACGACACAGACCTGCAACCGATTTTTCGCCGCACTTGCGGCCAGCGCCCTCCTTGCCTTGTCGGCGTGTGGAGGCAGCGATGCCGCCAGCGACACCGCATCCGACACTGCACCCGAGCTGGCCGCTGATGTTGATGAAGCCGCTCCTGAAGAGGCAACGGCGGTGCCGGTCGTCGCTGTCGCCGCGATCCTCGAGAGCTCCGCATCGTTGACCGTCACCGGCGAGGCCCTGCCGCCGCTCGAAGATCCGAATAACGACGCGGCGGTCGGCACGGCTGCCCCGGTCGTCGTCGGCGCCACCTTCGACGGCACCGAAGTGTCGATCGGCGGCCCGACCGATGGGCCGACGATGCTCGTGTTCCTCGCTCACTGGTGCCCGCACTGCAACGACGAGATCCCCGAGATCGCGACGTTGCGTGACCGCGGCGACCTGCCTGACAATCTCAACATCATCGGTGTCAGCACCGCAGTGCAGCCCGATCGTGACAACTTCCCGCCGTCGAGCTGGATTGTTGAGAAGGATTGGACCTGGCCGGTACTTGCCGACACTGCCGACTCGGAAGCCATTCAACTGTATGGCGGCACGGGCTTCCCGTTCACCGTGATGCTGAACGCCGACGGCACTGTCAACGCCCGCAAGAGCGGCAACGAATCGGCCGACCAGATCCTCGAGTGGATCAACACCGCACTCCTGACCGTCTGATCTTGGGCTCGCCGAGCTGGCTGGTTGAATCAGCCGGCCCAGGTTGGTGGCAACGTCGTGTGGTCACTGACGTTGCAGTCGTCGCCGAACACCAGATAGCGGTCGAAGTTGCGCAGAAACCAGCGGTCGTGGGTGACGGTGACGACGGTGCCGTTGAACTGTTGGAGACCGACTTCGAGCGCCTCGGATGACACGAGGTCGAGGTTGTCGGTCGGCTCGTCGAGCAATAACAACGTGGCGCCCGAGAGCTCGAGCAGCAGGATCTGAAATCGCGCCTGCTGGCCACCCGACAATGTCTCAAACAGTTGGTGCGCCGCGTGCTGGAGCTCGTAGCGACGCAGCATGCCCATTGCCTTGCTGAGCACCACGTCGTGATCGTGCAAGATGTCAACGAGCTCGCGCCCGTTCCACTCGGGGTGCTCATGTGTCTGGTGGAACAACCCGGGAACAACACCTGAGCCGAGCCGGCACACACCGTTGTGAGCCACTGCGCCAGGACCCGAACGAGGAGCACTGTCCATCGAGGCGGAGTCGAGGAGGCGGAGGAAATGGCTCTTGCCGACACCGTTGCCGCCGAGCACAGCAACGCGCTCGCCGTACCAGAGCTCGGCGTCGAACGGATCGGTCAGGCCTTCGATCTCCAACCCCTCACAGATGACTGCTCGCTTGCCGGTGCGTGCGCCGCGCAGCTGAATGTTGATCACCTGCTCGGCCACGTCGGGCGGCCGTTCGTTCTTTTCGATGAAGTGGCGCAGCTTTGTTTCGGCGGCTTTCAACTTCGGTGCAAACGCTTCACTCATCGAGGTGCGCTGGCGCATCAGCTTCACGTAGTCGGCGAGCCGCAGCTTCTCGGTGTCGTACAGCGCACGGTTGTGGGAGCGAACGTTGTCGTGGTGCTCCTTCGCCGTGGCGTACGTGGCGAACGAGCCGCCATGTGTCCATGCTCCAGCCGGGTCGATCGTCACGATCTTGGTCGCGGTAGCGGCGAGCAGTTCGCGGTCGTGGCTGATGTAGACCACGGTCTTGCGGGTCTCGTTGAGCTGCCGTTCGAGCCAGCGCTTCGCTGGGACGTCGAGGAAGTTGTCGGGCTCATCGAGCACGAGCACGTCGAACTCGCTGCGCAACAACGCCTCAAGTGCGAGTCGCTTCTGCTCGCCACCGCTCAAGGTGCGGAGCAGCCGGTCGGCCACTGCATCGAACGATTCACCGAACGCCCGCGTCGTGCACTCGTTCCACAGCACCTCGGCGTCATATCCGCCGACATCGCCCCACGCCGCGATTGCTTCGGCATACGCCATGCCGTCGTCGTTCGCGAGGGTGGCCTCGGCGGCAGCGAGCCTCGTTGCTGCACCGCTGAGTCGGGGAGGAGCGATTGAAAGGAGGAGTTCGCGGACGGTTGATGCAGGGTGTTCGGCGGTGCCGACGAGCTGGTGCATCACCCCAAGCTGACCGTCGATGCTGATCGTGCCGGCGGTCGGCGTGAGTTCGCCGGTGATCAGTCGGAGGAGCGTGGTCTTGCCGACTCCGTTTGCACCGACCAGCGCAACACGGTCACCGTTGCCGATCGTGAAACTGATGTCGTCGAGCAGCTCATCGCCACTGGGAAGACGCCATTCGAGATGGCTCACTGAGATCGCGCCCATCAGATGACCCTGATCACGGTCGGAGGTGGTCGGCGGCAGCGACGGCGCGTTCGATCACGATGCGGACCGGGATGCCGAGCGCTTCGGCCGCGCGTGCGGCGTCGTTGAACTCGACCTTCGTGCGATGGGCCGCGACCTTGAGCCCGATGGTGTGGCCGTCGATCTCGACGCTCGTCATCTCGCGCTGCTGAGGCCAGCGCACGAGCGAGGTGGCACGCACACCGAGCGAACCGGTTTCACGCACCAGCACATCGCGCACGGCGTCGCGTAGCGCAGGCTCGCACAACGCACTCACGGTGTGCGCCGGGCGGCCTTTCTTCATGACGATCGGTGTGGCCCAGGCATCGTGTGCGCCCGCAGCGAGGAGCCGATCGATGGTGTGCGCGATGACCTCGCCGGACACGTCATCGACGTTGACGTCGAGCTGCACGATCGGAGCGCCATCGTCACCAGCAAGCAACGCAGCGGCTTCGACGATCGTGACTTGGACGACGTTGGCGCGTCCGGGCGGGTCGGCAGTCCCGGCGCCGTAGCCGACGCTGCTCGGGGTCCCGGAGGGCATCGGGCCGAATTCGGTGGCCAGGGTCGTCATCAACGCGGCACCGGTCGGCGTCGCGGTTTCCAGCGTCATCGGCAAGCCGTGCGTTGGCGCGCCAGCTTCGGTGAGGAGCGCGAGTGTTGCCGGGGCCGGGTGGGGGAGCGCGCCGTGAGCTGTCTGCACGATGCCGCTGCCAAGGCCAATCGACGAGCACACAACACGTTCGATGCCTAACGATTCGAGCGCTGCGCAGACGCCGATGACGTCGATGATCGAGTCGAGCGCACCGATTTCGTGCAGCTCGACGTCGGCTGGATCGATGCCGTGAATCGCGCCTTCGACTGCAGCCAACCGTTCGAAGACGGCGCGGGCCCGGGAACGCACCCGGTCGGGGAGATCGGCCGCGTCGAGGAGCGCAAAGATCTCACTCGCAGGGCGATGGACGTGCGGCGCAGCCTCTCCAGAGTGCTCACTGTCATGTGCGTGCAACCCGTCGTGCGTGACAATGTTTGCCCACGTCGCGCCAACTCCGCACCGCTGGACGCGTTCGAAGAACATGGCGTAGCCGTCGACGCCGAGCCCGGCGACCGTGTCGGCAATCGTGTCGGTGTCGGCACCGGCATCGACCAGCGCAGCCATCACCATGTCGCCGGCGACACCGGCGTGACAGTTGAACCACGCCGTACGCGTCACGGACACATCCTCGCAATTGCGCAGGCCGCGCCGAACCCGTTGTCGATCCCGACGACCGTGATGCCCGACGCACAGGTGGCATGCATTGCCAACAGCGCGGTGACGCCTTCGAGCCCGGCGCCGTAGCCGACGCTGGTCGGGACAGCAACCACTGGTACGGACGTGAGCCCACCAATGACGCTCGCCAGCGCACCTTCCATGCCGGCAATACAGATCACTGCGTCGGCTGAGGTGACGTCGTCGAGGCGAGCAAGGAGCCGGTGGAGGCCGGCGACACCGACGTCGGCGATGAGCCGAGGCGCAAAGCCATAGGCGCGCAGCGTCAATTCGGCCTCGTGCGCCACAGCGAGGTCGCTCGTCCCGGCAGTGATGACGAGCACGTCTGAGGTGCGCGTCTGCTCGGCCCCACGCCACAGCAGCGTCCCGTTGGCTTCGATGGCTGGGCCGTGCGCTTCGAGGCACGCAGCCCGCTGCGCGCTGTCGGTCCGGGTGAGGAGCACCGGGCCCGATCCGTGTTCCAGAAGCTCTGCGACGATCTTGACGCAGTGCTCGACGGTCTTGCCTGGCCCGTACACGGCCTCGGGCATGCCTTGGCGGAGTGCGCGGTGATGATCGACGAGCGCGCCGTCCACATCGGCAAACGGGAGCCGTCGGAGCTGTGCCACCGCATCGTCGGGATTGGTCGTTCCTGATCGGATGCTCTCGATCAGTTCACGGAGGCCTTGTTCGTTCATGAAGGCATCGTGCCAGAAGGAAGACGTAACGCCATGTCAGCCGATATGTCTGGGCGGCAGTTCGTGGACAATGGCCTACGCTCAGCCTCATGAACGAGAGTGGGACTGGGCAGGCAACGGAGATCAAACGCGTTGGATTCTTCGGTCCGTTCGGCACGTTCACGCAACAGGCGCTCCGGACTCAGGCCGACCTGGTTGCAGCTGAGCAGATTCCGTTCCGCACGGTGCCCGACATCCTCGACGCAGTGCAGGCCGGCGTGGTCGATGTCGGCTTCGTACCGATCGAGAACTCGATTGAGGGCATGGTCAACTTCACGCAGGACGCGCTCGCCTTCGACTACGACCTCGTCATCCAGCGCGAAGTCGTGATCGACATCGAGCACTGCCTCGTCGCCCGCCCGGGCGTCACGCTCGCCGACATCTCGACGATCCACTCAATACCTGTCGCCACGGCGCAATGCCACCGCTACCTCCGCGAGACGCTGCCCGAAGCCGATATCCGCGCCGCGAACAGCACTGCCGACGCCGCCAAAACCGTTGCCGAATCTGACGATACGAACATCGCCGCGCTCGCCCCGCGGGTCGCGGCTGAGCTCTACGGCCTTGATGTGGTTGCTGCCGACATCGCCGACCACGAGGGCAACCAGACCCGCTTCCTGCTCGTCGCCCGCGACGGTGTGCCCGCACCGACTGGCCACGACAAGACGGCGCTCGTCATCTATCAACGTGCCGATGCGCCAGGCTCGTTGATCTCGATTCTCCAGGAATTCGCCGCTCGTCAGATCAACCTGTCGAACCTGTTCAGTCGTCCAACGAAAGACGGCGGCCTCGGCGACTACTGCTTCATCATTTACGCCGATGCCCACGTGTCCGACCAGCTCCTTGCCGACACGATGCGGTCGCTGCACGCAAAACAAGGCCGCGTCAAGTTCCTGGGTTCGTACCCGGCCGTCGGTGAGCACGCCGCCGCTGCCCGCGCCGACGCAGGTGGCCGCTGGGATGTCGCTGACGCCTGGCTGGCTGCCATCCGCGCCCAGATCAACTAACTCGTCACGACCCTCCTACTTTCCTGCAGAGGTCCCTGTCCGCGTCCCAGTCTCTTTTTCCTGGGCTCAACGTGGAGATGCCCCGCCGTTAGTCTCGGCGTCATGTCGGAACAGCCTGTC
>Ga0335398_10000568_pt1 | contig 64759 bp, 66 predicted proteins | sample BON03_FD_205742 | JGI IMG/M metagenome (GOLD analysis project Ga0335398, IMG submission 205742) | Freshwater microbial communities from Lake Bonney liftoff mats and glacier meltwater in Antarctica - BON-03 (spades assembly) (version 2) | ecosystem: Environmental > Aquatic > Freshwater > Ice >... | reverse complement strand
GTTCATCAAAGCAGCAAAAACAATGAAAGCGCATTGGTCTGGATTGGTCAATTATTCGGAAACAAATCTCAACAATGGAATTCTGGAGGGAATCAACTCTAAAATACAGCTTGCAAAAAAAAGAGCCCGAGGATATCGTAACATCAACAACTTTATCAATATGAGCTATTTCATAGCCGGGAAGCTCAAATTTGACTACCCGTCATACGCTAAGCAAAGCTGAAACTTAAAATTATTGATCATTTAGTTATTCCCGGAAATTCTATTAACCACTATAATCCATATAGAGCCAAAAAGATTCCCAATGATATAGAAATCGTATCCGCTGACCAATTGCTTGGTCATTTTGCGAACACATTTGTTAAAATTCTTTCTTCTAAAACTTTCAATTTCTGTCAAATAAGACAGGATTGAAATCAAAAATTAAATTAAGTCACCGAGTCAATCTCGAATATGACTCTACTTCAACAACGTTGGTTGCAATCTACTTTCTGATAATCCAAGATTTTCTAATCAATACTAAATTAAGATATACCATATGGTGGCATCTCGAAACAATATTAAAAGCACTACATTTTGAAGGCAGCGAAGAAATCTATGATGGTTAAAAACAAAAACCCAATCATCCATATTTCAGATGGTTAGGTTTTTATTTTGCAGAGAGGAAGGGATTCGAACCCTCGATACCCTTACGAGTATACACGCTTTCCAAGCGTGCGCCTTCAGCCGCTCGGCCACCTCTCTGTATTGATTTCTGATTCATCGGCTGAATCGGAGTGCAAAGAAAAATATTATTGCTCCCCTTTCCAAACTTTCCCGGAAAATAGCTAAAAAACGTTAAGCAGTAATCTCTCCTGCCAGAGGAACCATCAGCTTGGATTTTACATCAGCCGAAGTCTTCTCTTGACCTAGAAGGAACATAAGTTTGGTGATCGCTGCCTCAGTAGTCATATCCGCGCCACTTATCACCCCTACTTTCAAGAGCTCTTTGCTGGTCTCGTACCTACCCTGAATCACTCTTCCACCATTGCATTGAGATACGTTTAGCAGGATTATTCCTTTCTTAATCGCTTTTTCAAGTGATTGCATAAACCATTTTTCACTTGGGCTATTGCCGGAACCATACGTCTCTAGTACTACCCCTTTCAATCCCTCAATGGCAAAGCAGGCGTCCAACACTTTTTCTGTAATACCTGGAAACAGCTTGAGCACCATCACATTATTATCCAGTTTGCTACGATTCACCAGTTTCTTCTGCAATTCCAAGGGACGTATCGCTGCTGTGTGGTAATCAATCACGATTCCCGATTCTGCCAAAGGCGGGTAATTCTCAGATTCAAAAGCATGAAAGTGAACACTCTGAACTTTCTTTGCCCGATTCCCACGCAAGAGCGTATGATTAAAGAAAATGCAAACCTCTGGTACAATAGGCTCATCGTTGATTCTAGCAGTAGCGATTTCCAGGGAAGTCATGAGATTCTCCCGAGCATCAGATCTCATAGCAGAGATTGGCAATTGAGCTCCGGTGAAAATCACCGGTTTATTGAGCCCTTGCAGCATGTAACTGAGCATCGATGCCGAATAAGCCATCGTATCTGTCCCATGCAGCACGACGAATCCATCATAGCTGTCGTAATTCTCATATATTATGTAAGCCATGTCATTCCAATGCTTCATCGAAACATTGGATGAATCAATCGGCTCAGGGAACGAAATGACTGTAATGGAAATATTCATATTGGAAAGAATCGGAATTTTTTCCAAAATCTGCCCAAAATTGAATGGAACCAAGGCTCCCGAATCATCATAAGCCATCCCCAAAGTTCCTCCTGTATACACTATCAATACAGATGAAGTTTTACTTGTCCTCAGTGAAGTATTTAACCGGACTATTTTATAATTCATAGTTTAAAATCCTTAAAAAGGTTCAACGCATTCGCGGTGGTCTGCGCAGCCACAGTTTCCTTAGAAACTTTCAAATAATCTCCAATCTTGGATGCGATATAGGGCAAATAGGCAGGTGAATTTCTTTTTCCGCGAAATGGAACTGGGGCTAAATAAGGTGCATCGGTCTCTAAAACCAAGTGCTCCAATCCTATTTCAGGAATAACCTGATCCAGCCCACCGTTTTTGAAAGTAGCCACCCCCCCAATTCCGAGTAAAAACCCCAGTTCGATGATTTCTTTGGCTTGGGATAAGTTTCCATTGAAACAATGAAAAATTCCCCTCAGGCTACCATCCTGTTCTTCTCTTACTATCTCAATAGTCTCATCCATAGACTCCCGACAATGGAGCACAATCGGAAGTGACTCGTTTTTGGCCCAGTCTATCTGGATTTTCAACGCTTCTTTTTGCTGCTCAAAGAAGGATTTATCCCAATACAAGTCCAGGCCAATCTCTCCCACAGCGGCAAAGGATCGCTTATCCAACCATTCTTTCATAAGCTCGAGTTGGTCCTCAAAGTCTTCTTTCACATCACAAGGATGAAGTCCCATCATCGGAATGCACATGCCTGGATAGCTGGATTCACAGCGCAACATCGCATCAATAGTATACACATCTACATTGGGCATGTAGATCCGATCAATTCCAGCTGCTCGAATCTCCCGAATCATCTCATCTCGGTCAGAATCAAACTCGGTAGAGTAAATATGTGCGTGAGTATCAATCAAATTCATAAGTAGGTTCGGGATTTCCAACGGATTTTAGAAGGCCAAAAATAATAAAGAATCGTTAGGGCATTAATGCAAAAGAAGTAAAGATCGAATCCGATCAAATAACTCCAATTGATCTTTACCCCAGCTCGATTGGCAAATTTCTTTATAAAAGAGGTCTGAAGCACATTTTTTAGCAAAAGTAAACCCAGACCTATATGCAAATAGTGAGATAAAATAAATAAAATAGCTGGTAAATAGAAGAATTGAATACCCAGTAACACAAGCCAGGAAAAAGGCAAAGTCATCACACCGCTAAACCAACGCTTTCGCTGACTGAGTAGATCAACCAAAGAATCCTCTTGTTTAGTCTGAGCACGCATGCTTGGTCTGACTTGATGTGTTGTTTTGAAACCTACTTTAGTTATAGATTTGGCGATTTCCAAATCCTCAGTCAGTGAATAAGGCAAATTTTTAAAGCCGCCACAATTGAGGTAGACCGATTTTCGTATCGCCATATTATTCCCCAGTCCGGTGGTCTGAATGCCTAAATCAGCTGCCACTTTCACCAAACCAAGTGTATTCCACCAATCCAATTCTTGGTACTTGCCAAAAAAATCTCGCGAATGAACCTGTGTAATCCCGACTACCAGACCTATATCAGAATCAAATGCCGCAATTCCCGACTGAATCCATCCTGTGCTGATCTCACAGTCCGCATCGGTGAAAAACAGGAATTCTCCAGTAGCCTCTTCGGCTAGAATGGCTAATGCATTCGCTTTTCCGTTCTGATGATACTTTCCGGATTCATTTTTGGTGATGTTTTGAGCATATCGATTTGAATGATGGATGCACCAAGTGTTGATCAGACTTTCAGTCCCATCCGTACTTTGGTCATTGGCAATCAGAAACTCAATTTTCTCTGATGGATAACTAATCTGTTGAAGCGATTTCAAAAGCTCTGGCAACAGCAACTCCTCATTTCGTGCTGCAATTAAAACCGAAACCGAAGGTAATTCGTCTTTTTTCTTAGGAGGATAGCTTTTCCAAAAGAAGTTAACTCGAATAAGAATCAGGCAAAATTGCAATACGATCAGGCCAACGATCACTACAGCAATCGCCAAGATCATAACAAGTCGGTTTCAAATCCCTGATCGATCAAAAAATCTAAATATTGAGGGAGAAATTTTGGCAAAATCGTATTAGTTTTCTGTTGATCGTGAAACACAATTATTGATCCTGATTTTGATCTTTTTTGAGTGTTATTCAAAATCTCCTGAATGGATACCTCTGAATCATAATCACCTGAAAGCACATTCCACATAATAATTTGATGACTTTCAGAGATTTTTTCAGCTTGGTTTCCGGTGATCATACCGTAGGGTGGTCGAAATAATTTTGAAGATCTTTGGAGCACATTTTCAAAAATTAATTCACAACCTTGAAAGTCATTTAGATACTTATTTGTTTTGGTTTTCCATCCATTCAAATGATGTGCGGTATGATTGCCTAATTGATTTCCGCCCGAAATCACCTCTCTTGCCAGATTCGGGAAGTTTTTCACGTTTTCCCCTACCATGAAAAACGTTGCCTTCATTCCTCTTTTGGTAAGTTGGCTCAATGCAAAATCAGTCACACCCGGAACAGGCCCATCATCAAACGTCAGGAATACCTTTCCATTCGAGTCTTCTTTTCTCCAAGTTCTTTTCGAATAAAACCTTTGAACAATTGATGGGACACCGTGAAAAAACATATCAGTTAAATCTTAAACTCAATAAAGTCAAATCATCTCGGAGCGGAACCCCTCCAGAAAACAACTCCATTTCTTTCAGAAAATCCCGATGAAAATCAGCAGGATTCACACAGAGTTGAGAATCCACAAATGCCTCTAAACGCTCCTCTCCGTACTCCTCTTCTTGGGCATTCATCGCTTCGGTGAGTCCATCTGTGTAGAGATGTATCGTGAATTGATCCAAGTTTTCCCTCATTCCGATTTCAAGAAACGGCAGCAATTCAAAAGCACCCAGAATCGTTGTACCTGCATCGAGCGTTTCGCTTCGTTGATCATTTTCCCAACACAAAATCGGCGGATTGTGACCTGCATTAATATATTGAAGTGTTTTTGTTTTTCGGTTGTAATAACCTAGAAAAAACGTAATGAATCGTTCGCCTTTCGTGTTTTCAAAAAGAGTGAAATTCAATTGATTTACCACTGTTTTCAAATCGGCATCACTCCGAAGGAGTGTCCTGAGAGTCGCCTGAAAGTTGGACATCAGCAATGCTGCCGAAATACCTTTTCCAGAAACATCCGCAATACAGAAATAAATCTCATCTTCTGACTTTTGAATCAGATCGTAATAGTCTCCTCCCACCAAACTGTGAGGGAAGTAAGTAACTTTAGCTTTAAGTGATTCATTGTCGGGAAGATTTGCTGGAAAAAGCATCTTTTGCACTTGGGAGGCTATAGCGACCTCCCGATTCAAGATTTCCTGCTCCAATTGCTTCCGTGCAAAGCGCTTGTTTTCAAGTGCCACCACCAGAATATTGGTTATTGCTTCTGTGAAATTCAAATTCAAATCCAATGTTGGGTCTTTACTTCGAAGAAATAAAATAGCCAACATCTGGTTTTTATGATAGACAGGAAGGTACGTTTCAAGCTCATTGAAGGAATATTCATTTCCAAGTTTGATTTGTAGCTTACCCTTGGATTTTTCGTCTTGCACCTGCCCTTCGGGAATCAAACTCGGAAAGTTCCCTTTAACGCCATGAGAGATTTTATTTTCAAAAGATCCGCTTTTTGCTACATATAGGATCATTGATTTGATGTTCAGATGGACTAAGCAGGTGAATTTGAATATATTCAGCAATATGGCCTCTGACTGATTCTCATTGATCGCTTGGGTGATCTCAAGAAGTGCCGTGAGCTCGAGTTCTTTACGTAGATATTTGTTTTTTTCTGTTTGCACTCTTTAAATAGTATTATGAGCCATAAGCCCTTTTTTGGTTGCTAGGAAATAAAAATTCTTTCCATCCCGCACGAGATTGAGGTTTTCAAAAACTTCTTCATCAGGAGATTTTAGGCACTTGACGTAGCCGTTGGCGTGGAGAGATTCTAAGGTGGTAATGATCAACTCATCCGGCCAACCTAGCGAATCACGTAGATATTGAAAGGGTTGGACGAAATACAGCTCATCTACTAAATCAAATTCGTTATCGCTCATTAGGATATTTTATTGGTAAAATTAACATTTCTCAAATTATTGCGGCCTTTCCAGTTAAATTTTCCTCGTAATACTCCGACACCAACTGCCATGACATAGATGGGGTGCGCCAATCCTGCAACTATTGAATCGATCCAATCAGATGGAAAAGAGTATCCTATGAGCACGCTACCAAGTACTTGCTTTTCTATAATGATTTTCAAGGACCAACTAAGGATCAGTATATAGCCACCATTTTCTATCTGAACTAAAAATACAACTGAAAGTATCCAAATCACTTGGATCAGAAATGGAATAAGAGCTGCTAACCCATGAATTAAAGACTGATGTGCTTTCCATTTACCAGCCCAGCGGATTCGTTGATTGAGTAAGTCGGGCCATGATTTCATGGATTTTGTCATTACCAATACCTCAGTTTGACTTAGGTAAACACAGCTTTCTTCTGAATACTGACTGGTAATCTTCTTCAACAGAAATTCATCATCTCCAGAGAGAAATGATTTATTTCCTTCAAAACCATTGACATGGAGAAAAGTAGATTTTCGATAAGCCATATTGGCGGCGCTACACATGACTGGATTTTTCTTTTGGAAAAAATAATTTGTCACTACTAATATACTTGCCCAATCAAGTCGCTGAAAACGCTGAAAAACGGTATCACTTTCCAAAGTAAGAACCGGACCTGCAACAAGTTGCACCCTTTCATCTGTAAAAGGAGCGACCATACATGAAACCCAATTGGACCCAAAATAGCAATCTGCGTCCGAACTGAGAATAATTTCACCCGCACTGTATTTCACGCCAAATTCAATTGCCTCTTTTTTACCTGCACCGGGACTTTTCAGGATTCTGATTTCAGGATTATCCGCAATGTTATTTTCTAAAAATTCAAAAGACCCATCATCACTTTGGTCATCTATCAGAAGGATTTCAACTTCCGTTTGCGAAAGTTCTCGAATCGATCGGATCAAATCGGGAAGGTTTTCCAGCTCATTTCGAAAAGGAATTACAACAGAAACTGATTTTTTTAATTCGCTGACTTTAAGATAAGAGTGTTGATTCTTCCAAGTCCGGCTAATCAGCCAAAGCAAAAGGACATAACTGAAAGACCAGATCAGGTAAAAATTTAGCATCTTTTGGGCTAACTTGCAAAGGTGAGTAAAGAACCAAAAAAAGAGGCAAAGGAAAAAATCATTCTGGGAATAGACCCTGGAACTAATGTGATGGGCTATGGGGTCATCCTTACCACCGGTAAAAATTACAAACTTCTTCAATATGGAGTGATTCACCTCAAAAAGTACGAAACCCACGAACTTAAGCTGAAAAAGATATTTGAGCGTGTTACTGGGATTATCGAAGAATTCCTACCTGACTCTGTGGCTTTGGAAGCACCATTTTACGGTGTGAATGTTCAGTCCATGCTCAAGCTGGGACGAGCTCAGGGCGTAGCAATGGCCGCAGCGCTTGCCCGAGAAATCCCGATCACTGAATATTCACCAAAAAAAATAAAGCAATCGGTCACCGGAAACGGAAATGCCTCCAAAGAGCAAGTGGCAGCGATGCTTCAGACTCTTTTCCACCTTACTGAACTGCCTAAAATGTTTGATGCCACAGATGCTCTTGCGGTGGCACTTTGTCATCACTTCCACGATGGTCGAATCCAAACCAGAGGAAGAAATGAAGGTTGGAAATCATTTATCCAAGAGAATCCAGACCGTCTGAAAAAGTAAAACCCGATCAACAGACCGGGTTTTCAATGGAAACGGGAGCTTTTAAAAGTCAAAGCCAACAGATACCTTCAAGACTCTATTTTTCACGTTGCTATTGAAATAATTCAAATCTGTAAACCCAAGATCATAGCTCAGCTGGGCATTGAATCCAGACTCAAATCCTACCCCGACCCCGACTACGCCTCCTATATCATAGCCTCGAATCACTTCTGTTGAAGTATTGGTAATACCTCCCAAATCATAATTTCTCGAAAGTAAAAGTGAAGCTTGAGGTCCAGCAAACACATTCAAAAATGGCAAGAACACGGAATTCAACCTAAGTAAGACCGGAATATCCAAGTATCCCAATCTCTCGGAAACCTCAGCGGAAGTGGACGCTTGGGTTTCATATCCCTTCTGAGAATATTGAAGCCCTGGCTCTATGGATAAAAATCCGTTTCCATATCGGTAGTATCCTCCGAGATGAAATCCTGATTTGGATGTGAAATTGGTATCCGAAAAGTTGGAAGTGCTGTATCCAGCTCTGACACCAAATTGCGCCTGAGCAGCACTGATAATTCCCACTGAAAGAAGTAGAAGTAATAATTTTTTCATAGGATTTGATTGTTTACACTTAATAAATTTGGACAGTTTAGTTGAATAAAAACATTATCGTTTCTTTTTCTGGGAAAAAACACGATTTAGAAATAGATATTTTTAGATTAAGTTTATAAAACTAATACAAGCTTTTTGATAAAAGCATAAATTACAAAAGTTTCTAAATTCAATTAATGGAAAACTTCTTCGTTGCTTTTGATAAGTTTCAAGGCGTGTCTGATGCTGCTAAGCAAGCTTTCGTAGGCAAAATGGAACTGATGGAAGTAGAAAAGGGGCACTTAATAGTCAAAGAAGGTCAAGTAAGTGAGCACCTATATTATTTCTTAGCTGGATCTGCCCGGAGTTACTACACTCGCGAAAATAGAGAAATCACAGTTTCTTTCACTTTGGACGGAGAATTTGTCACAGCAATGCACTCCTTTATTACCAGAAGACCATCCTACGAATACATAGAAACCTTAGAAAAAAGCAAAATATTGAAAATCTCTCATGCAGCACTGCACGAGTGTTTTGGAGAATATCCAGAATTGGAGCGAACCTATCGAATGATTTTGGAGAAATATTATATCGTTTTGGAAGAGCACCAGATTTTCTCAAAATTCAAAACTGCCAAAGAACGATACTTGGAATTAATGGAAAATCGTCCAAAAGTGATTCAAAAAGCATCAGTAGGTCACATTGCTTCTTATCTGGATATGACTATTGAGACGCTGAGTCGAACCCGAGCCAAAATCTGATTATTTGACATTAGTCAAGGATATTCTCTGATATAACTGTTATTTTTGAAATATTACTAAATAATCCGAACTAATGCCAAAATATTATTTGCTTTCATCTATCGTTTTGTTGGTTTTTGCAGCAAGTTGCAGCAGCAGTTCCAATGAGCAAACTTTTGACTCTTCAAAAATAGTAAGAGCCTCAGCAATCGAAGTGGAAAAAGTCGTAGAAGATTTCATCCTAGTAGAGGATGGTGGAATTATTGATATTCCAGCCGGATTTTATGAATTAGAAACCCAGCTAATTATTGATAATAAAACTAACATCACAATCAAGGGAGCGGGGATGGATCAGACTTTTCTTTCCTTCAAAGGCTTACAATCAGGAGGTGAAGGTGTTAAAATTGTGGGCAACAATATCATCATTCAAGATCTGAGCATAGAAGATGCCCCAGGAGACGGAGTCAAAGCTCAGCATTCAGATGGAATTACTTTTCGACGAATCAATGTGACTTGGACCAATGGTGATAAGTCAAAAAATGGCACTTACGCTATCTACCCAGTACAGTGCAAAAATGTGATGATCGATGAAGTCATCGCCTCACACTCCAAGGATGCCGGTATTTATGTAGGACAATCCGAAAATATTGTGGTTAAAAACTCACTTGCCTTTGGCAATGTCGCTGGTATTGAAATCGAAAATTCCAACAATGCAGAAGTATTTGGAAACACCGCTCGCAACAATTCGGGTGGAATTTTAATCTTTAACCTTCCCGGACTTCCCAAATCAGATGGCGGCAGCACTCGGATCTACGATAATGATGTAATTGAAAACAACCACAAAAATTTTGCAACTCCAATGGGAGAGGGCCCTAATGGAAATACGGTAACGATGATTCCGCCAGGATCTGGAATTGTCCTACTGGCTGCCAAAGAGGTGGAAATATTCAACAATAGAATTCTGAGAAATAAAACATTTGGGGTGGCAATCGCATCATACCAAATCACCGGTTTTCCAGATGAAGCACCAAATTGGTCACCTTACACTTCTGACATTTATTTGCATGACAATCAATACGACCGCAGCGAGGGATTTCCTGATTTGACGAGAGAGCTTGGGCAGTTGGTGAGTATCTACAACGCACATGGCAAAGCAAAAACTCAGGATATAATATACGATGGGATATGGGATACGACTTTGAGTGAGACCATCGATACCAACCCGATGCGAATCTGCATTTCCGAACCGTCGATGAGCGAGCTTTATTTTTCAAGGTTTGCTCTGATGAATGGAGATGAAAATATTGAGGCGTTCAAAGAATCTATACCTTTTCAAAATTGCAAGGTAGAAGTACTTACAAAGACTGATCAACTGGCCGGAATGTGATGAAGAAATCTAACTTATTTTGGACTTTTAATTTTTTGCTTGGCTCTGGCCTGATCGCTTTTGCATGTCAAAACGAACCTCAAATAGTTTCCATCCCTATCTTACCATTGGAATCCGAAGTGGCTGATGGAGACTATCCTTATAAACGACTTTCTACCTATGGCTTTTTCGAAGGAAATGTTAACAAACTTCAGCCCACTGAGAATGTTGTGATTTACAAGCCAGCATCATCACTCTTTACCGATTATGCTTTAAAGAGCCGGTTTGTCTTTTTCCCCGAAGGAACTAAAGCGAAACTTGTCTCAGATGACTTGGAATTCCCGAAAGGGACGGTGATTATCAAAAACTTTTATTACCCAATTGATTTCAGAGAACCAGAAGGTGAGCGGAGAATTATTGAAACCAGATTGATGGTCAACTCTTCAACAGGCTGGGAGGCTTTCCCCTACATCTGGGATGAAAGCCAAAGCGATGCAGTCTTAAAGATAGTCGGAGGCCAGACTGAGGTGAATTTTATAGACTATTCTGGCAAAGACCAAGTGGTCAACTATCTTATCCCCAACAAAAATCAGTGCAAGTCTTGCCATAATATAGCTGAACAAATGGTTCCCATAGGTGTGAAAGTAAAACACCTGAATAATGAACTGGACTACGGTACTGGTGAAATGAATCAATTGATGCACTGGACTTCTCTGGAAAAATTAGAAGGGTTCGAAGGTGAAAAAGCGCACCCGTCGATGATTAATTACGAAGATTCGTCTTTGCCTCTGGACGATCGTGCCATGGCTTATTTGGATATTAATTGCTCACACTGCCATAATGCAGAAGGTCCAGCAAGTACTTCAGGACTATTCTTAACCTATGACCAAACCGATCCTATGAAACTTGGAATAAACAAAACTCCTGTCGCCGCAGGAATCGGTGCAGGAAAATACAAATTTGATATTGCTCCTGGGTTGGCAGACGAGTCGATCATGACACATCGAATGAACTCCACAAAAGTAGGAGTGGCAATGCCCGAGCTGGGCAGAACAACCGTACATGTGGAAGGTGTGGTGCTGATTCGAGACTGGATTAACTCCATGAAGCCATAAAAAAAGCTTTCCAGTATTGGAAAGCTTTTTTTATGGTGCATTTTAAGCTTCTTCAAATCAGCTTTTTATCTACATAATCCGAATTCAACAGACTGAGTGCTCCCATATATTTCAGATCAAAACTAAGCACATCCCCTACCTTATAGGAATTTGGATTGTCTCCAAGATTTATAATTATCATATCAGAACTAGCTCCTAAAAGAGTAATAGTCTCGTCCTTCACAATTAAATATTTCGGGTCTACGTCTAAAACACCCAAATCAACGATGGCTCTGAAAGAGCTTTTACCCAGTAAATCTTCATCAATCACCACTATATCACCCTGAGGTGTAGGAGCCAATACACCACTAGGCACCAGCGGCTTTTCTTGCATTTCGATGATTTCTGCATGCAGCTCGAATACATCTCCATGCATGCCCTCGATTATTTTTTCTTCAAAAAGATCCATTCCAAAATACAGTGTCTCTCCCACTCTAAAATGATTAATCCCGTGAGGTAACTGATGATTAAACATTAGAGGAATAGTAACGGAAGTACCCGCGGAAATCCAAGGAATTTTTTTGTTGAATTTCAATTCAATGATTTGCTTATAAAGACAAAGCTGAATTAACTTATCAGTAGATGGCATAATTCCATTAAGGCAATTGAGATTCGTGCCCAAGCCTACTATTTCAATATTTGGAAGTTCAAAAACCTGGGAATAAAAATCAACCAATTGCTCGCCCATGACTCCTTCACGTAAATCGCCAGTCTCCACCATGATGATAATCTTATGCTTTATCTCCTGAAGAACTGCTTCTTTACTGATCCATTCGATCGTCTTCAATTCACTGTTTAGACTTACATTTGCAAATTGGACCATTTTTCCAATGTTTCGCTTAGAGACCGGCTTGATGTAGACCGTCTGAATACTTGGATCAATAGATTTGACCATAGCCAGATTACTGATTCTACTATCATGGATTTCACGCACCCCAAGCTGAATCAATTCTGTCAGAAATAATCTATTTCCACAAAAAATCTTTGATACAACTCCCCATGAAACATCTTTTTCTTGAAAGATATTCTTTAAAAAATCAAAATTCTCCGAAAGTTTCTTTCGGTTTAAAGTTAAGTATGCCATTTTATTTTGTTAGTCTCATTTCGAGATATTTATTGGTAAATCCCAGTCTTTCATAAAGCTTCTTAGCAGGATTATCAGCTTCCACGTGCAGTGCAATTGCACCATCTGCCATTTTTAAAGCTGTCTCCATTATTTTTCCACCGATTCCTTTTCCTCTTTGATTCGCATCGACAGCGATGTACACTAATATATTCTCAGGGATATAGCCTGACATTCCGGTTTTATTCATGATCAGTGTACCTACGATCTGCTCTTCTTCTTTGGCCAGCACCACAAATCCTCCAGCATATAAGCTTTGATCAAGCGCATAATCCAGACATTTCATGATGTCTACTTTTGGATCTCCGTATTTTCCAAGATGGTGAAGTAAGAAATCTGCTATTTCATTCTTTTGAACAAAAGTGGCGTTATCGAAAGCTGTGATTGTTTCTATTTTGATCATGAGGTAACTTTATGAAGATATTTTTTCTTTTGAAAACTGGTAATAGAACAAAACGTAACCAACGAAAGTGTCAGACCAAAGAGATTAGCATCCAAACCTAAAGGAAGATTCATATTTGAAAAACCCAAAGCGGCCGTTAATGTTCCTCCCGAAATCATAGCTGCAATCGCTGCCGTGGAGTTTCGCTGCTTAAAGAACAGACCCGCAACCACAGGTACCAACAATCCCGACACCATAAAAGCATAGGAATATAGCATCAAACTCAAGACTTCAGTCATTTGCCAGGCAATAAATATCGCTACCACTCCGATACCAAATGTGAACAGCTGACTGAATCGCATTTGGTTTTTTAATGTTCTTTTATTCATAAAACGATCCATCAAGTCTGTGGTCAAATTACCAGAAGCTGCCATCAGACATGAATCCGCAGTAGATAAAATTGCTGAAAAATAGGCCGACATCATCAGTCCCAATATTCCCACTGGTAGGATCTTACTCAATAAAACTGGTAATCCCATCTCCGGATCCATCGCAGTAGTGAAGCCTTCTAATGCTCCTTGCTCAACCGCTACTCTTGAAAGCAGCCCCAATGTCACTCCTAACATCGCCATAATCGGCCATTCAAATAGACCGGCAATGAACCATGCCTTTTTGGCTGATTTGACATCCCGAGCTGCAAATATTCTCTGGTAAAGCGTCATTCCGACAAACCAAATAGGGATAATTGTAATTGCCCAATTGACGATATCCTGCCAAGTAAGATTGGAAAAACTGAAAAACTCGGCAGGCAATACTTCTTGAATCGCCACCCAGCCGCCCACATAGTTGTAGGAAATTGGTATACCGATAAACATCAAGCCCGACATTAATATAATCCACTGAATGGTGTCCGTATAAATCACGGCTTTCAATCCACCCATAACAGTATATGCAACCGCCACAGCTCCCATGATCAGCAGTGCAGAATGTAAACCGAAGTTCTCAAATGTACCAGATGCTAATTTAGCTCCTGCCAAAAGCTGAGAAGAGGTAAAACCAAGATAACCCAAAAAGCAAATTATTGCAGCCACTCTCGCAGCGGTAGAATTATAGAGGTGACCAATAATTTGCGGAAACGTGAAAAACTTAGCAAAAGCTGAATCGGATTTGATGCGGGGAATCAGCAATACCGCTGCAAGCCAAGCACCGATCAAACCAGTGAATAGCATCCAAGATCCAGAAATACCCATGGCAAAACCCAGTCCACCTAAGCCAATTGAAAAACCTCCTCCTACATCTGTAGCAACTACAGAAAGGCCAATATGCCAACTGCCAATGTTCCTACCACCAACATAGTAATCCTCCTGATCTGAGTTTTTTTTCATGAAAAAGTATCCTACCCCCAACATGGCCAGCATGTAAGCGATGAAGATTCCCAAGTCTATTAAATGCATTACTTAAATTGATTTGTGAAAAAATATATTTAAAATATAACTTTTCAAAGGTAAGCATTAAGGCACTACTTTAAAATTTTATGTGGTTATTAGAGTTATCTTGATCTTTCAGTGCAATTCGAAATTGTAATAGTATAAAAATTTACATTTGGAAGACAGGAGACCAACAAGCAACTATTGATTTCGAATGGAGTGGAGAGGGGTTTGATCATTCCTAATAAGAGAAAGATTAACCAATTTGGCTAGATGCTTGGTTGGTACGAATAAAATGGCAGCTTGATACTATAAAGACATCCAGTACTTCTAGATAGATTTTTTTTCTGAATTGAATTTTATGTAGGAATAAACCATCGGAACCATCGCAATTATTGCCGTGACTGTTAAAAATACATTAAAATTAAATTGTCTCTCAAAAACCAAACTCGAAAAAATGACTATTATCCCACCTATAAGCCACATTTTTCCCGCCAGCTTGTGAGTTTCTTTCCAGACCACTTCACTTTCCAAAGTCCACGGCGTCCTAATACCGAAAAAATAGTTCGGCTTTATGGCTTGAAAGTAATTTCCAATCACAGCAACGAGAACGCCCATTCCCAAAATAGGATAATTTTGATTCGTGAATGATTGGTTTTTAGATGAATAAATTATGAATAAGGCCAAAACTGACATACATAAAGTCAAGATTAATTTTAAATTTTGGAGCTTATCCCCCATTTGATTTAGCCTGTTTTTAGGGTCAATTTTTGGGATTATTGAGAGCATGATATAAATGAGTAATGGTAACATAATCGGAACCAAAACAAGCGTACCTTTTTTCCCGTACCCGTCGATTTCCCCTTCTAGATTCCAGTGAATAGGAACTTCTGCGGGTAATTCGTTCCAGATATAGCCTAAGTAAATAAAAGGGAGCAGAACGATAGCGATAATTGGTAATTCTTTTCTTAGTGCCGGATTCATAATTTATTTTTTTAAGGTTATTATCCACTTTATTAAATCCTCCAGGATTGTTGTATTCAGTGAGTAGACTATGAACTGACCCTTTTTCTCACTAGTCACTAAATCTGCTCTCTTTAAAATATCGAGGTGATGTGAAATACTTGGTTTTGAGATATTAAATTCATCCGCAATTTCGCCAGCATTCATATCCTTCTCCCTAAGTAAATCAACTATGCGCCTCCGGGTTTCATCATTCAAGGCTTTGAAAAGGGAATTCATTTCATTTAGTTATTTAGACAAATATCTAAATATTATTTTAAATTTCCAAAGATTTTTCTTGGATCATATTTTACATCCGACACCTTAAAAATCAAATTATGTCACCCTAAGATCAAATTAGCGGACAACCAAAACAAAAAAACCTTGTGTTCAATACAATAATTCATTTGCAAGAAAGATCCTGTCCACAGCTTGCTAACCAATCCATCACTGAATCACCAAGAGAATCTATTGTCGATTGTGAGAAAAAAAATCTAACTTTTCATAAAACCAAAAAAGCCGACTCTCGTCGGCTTTAACTTTAAATTTTTAGAATTATCTAAACGTTTTCACTGCTCAAAACGGCAGAGAAATATTCTCGATTCATTCTGGCAATATTTGTAAGACTGATTCCTTTTGGACATTCAGCGGAACAAGCTCCAGTATTTGTACATGCACCAAAACCCTCGTCGTCCATCTGAGCAACCATTTTCTCCGCACGGTTTTTTCGCTCAATTTTCCCCTGAGGTAGCAATGCCAGCTGTGATATTTTAGCAGAAGTAAAGAGCATTGCAGAGGCATTTTTGCAAGCAGCGACACAAGCCCCGCATCCTATACAAGTAGCTGCATCAAATGCCTCATCTGCAATTACCTTTGGAATAGGAATCTCATTGGCATCAGGCACTCCGCCAGTATTGACCGATACATAACCACCTGCTTGGATAATCCGATCAAAAGCCGATCGATTGACTACCAAATCTTTCACTATCGGAAAAGCCTTTGCTCTCCATGGCTCAATCGTAATCGTCTCTCCATCTGAGAATGATCTCATGTGAAGCTGACAAGTAGTCGTCTGAAGTGGACCATGTGGCCTGCCATTGATAAACATCGAACACATTCCACAAATACCCTCCCGACAATCATGGTCAAAGTGAACAGGGTCTTTTCCCTTCTCGGTAAGCTCTTCATTTAGTACATCCAACATTTCCAAAAAGGACATATCAGCGGAGATACCATCTATAGGGTAGGCGACAAATCCCCCTTTATCAGAGTTGTTTTTTTGTCTCCATATTTTTAAATTAAGTTTCATATACCTATGAATTAAGTTCGTAAGATTATTTATAAGATCGCTGGGTCAATTTCACATTCTCGAATTCTAGCGGCTCTTTTACCAACTCTTCTTCTTCACCTTCGCCCATGAATTTCCATGCAGCAACGTAAGCATAGTTCTCGTCATCACGTAAGGCTTCTCCTTCTGGAGTCTGATACTCTTCTCTGAAGTGACCACCACAAGATTCGTTTCTGCTCAACGCATCATCGATCATCAACTCTCCCAATTCAATAAAATCAGCTACTCGATTTGCTTTCTCCAGCGATTGATTCAATTCTTCATTGGTACCAATCACCTTCACATCAGACCAAAACTCTTTTTTCAAAGCCTTGATATCGGCTTTTGCTTTTATCAAACCTTCTTCTGTTCGAGCCATTCCACATTCATTCCACATGATTTTTCCTAAGCGCCTGTGGAAATGATCTACAGTTTTTGTGCCTTTGATATTGATGAGTTTATCAATTCCGCCCTTTACTTTCTCAAGTGATTCCGCAAAAGCTGGGTGTGTATCATCTACTTTCTTAGGTGGTGTTTGAGCCAGATAATCACCTATTGTATAGGGAGCTACAAAATATCCGTCCGCTAATCCTTGCATCAGAGCCGAAGCTCCAAGTCTGTTTGCACCATGATCTGAGAAATTAGCTTCTCCAAGAGCGTACAATCCAGGAATATTAGTCATCAAATTATAATCTACCCAAAGCCCACCCATCGTATAATGAACAGCAGGATAGATCATCATTGGGCTTTTATATGGATTTTCACCTGTAATCTGTTGATACATCTCAAACAAATTACCATATCTAGCTCGGATCGCATTTTCTGAATCTCTGTCAATGGCATCCCTGAAATCCAAAAATACTGCCTCCCCTGTCTCATTTACACCACGACCTTCGTCACATACTTCTTTCGCATTTCTAGAGGCCACATCACGAGGCACAAGATTTCCAAAACTTGGATACTTACGCTCTAGGAAATAATCTCGATCTTCATCTTGAATATCGGCTGGCGTGATTTGCTTTTTACGAAGCTTTTCTGAAGTCTCTATCGTCTTTGGTACCCAAACCCTACCATCATTCCGTAAGGACTCCGACATAAGAGTCAACTTAGATTGGTGATCTCCCGAGACTGGAATACAAGTCGGATGAATCTGCGTAAAGCAAGGGTTTGCGAATAAAGCTCCTTTCTTATGTGCTCTCCAAGCTGCGGTGACATTGGATCCCATCGCATTGGTAGATAGGAAAAAAACATTGCCATATCCACCTGTGCACAATAGTACAGCATGAGCCGCATGTGTTTCCACCGCACCGGTAATGAGATTTCGTGTAACGATGCCTCGTGCATGTCCATCAACCATGACCAGGTCCATCATTTCTGTTCTTGGTAATAGCTTCACCTTTCCGTTCGCAACTTGTCTACTGAGCGCAGAATAGGCACCAAGAAGTAACTGCTGTCCGGTCTGACCCCTTGCGTAGAACGTACGAGAGACTTGAGCGCCACCAAATGAACGGTTAGCAAGCAAACCTCCATATTCTCTTGCAAAAGGAACTCCCTGAGCCACGCACTGATCAATAATATTAACTGATACCTCTGCTAGGCGATATACGTTAGCTTCGCGTGATCTGTAATCACCACCCTTCACGGTATCATAAAAAAGACGAAAAACTGAATCGCCATCATTTTGATAGTTTTTAGCGGCATTGATACCACCCTGAGCAGCGATAGAATGCGCTCTTCTCGGACTATCTTGGAAACAAAATGCTTTAACATTGTAACCCAGCTCGGCCATGGAAGCAGAGGCGGAAGCTCCAGCAAGACCTGTTCCTACTACGATGACGTCGTATTTTCTTTTGTTTGCCGGGTTCACCAGCTTACTGCTAAACTTATGTTTGGTCCATTTTTCTGCCAATGGGCCAGCAGGTATTTTTGAATCTAGTATCATACGGGACTATTATTTAGCTCTGTGATGTGAAATAGATATAAATAGGCATACTGGCAAATAAAATCGGTACCAGGATGCTGTAAAATTTTCCCAAAGCCTCAATGGCTGGAGTGTATTTTTTGTGACTTAATCCTAAAGTTTGAAATGCACTTGCAAATCCATGTGAAAGGTGAAAGGACAAGAATACCATTGCAGTGACATAGCCAATGACCATTAGTTCACTTTGAAAAGCAAAGCTCACAATAGAAAAGAGATCTTTGTATTCTTCGCCATCATAATTGACAATTGGAACATTTCCCCAGTGCATTTGATACCAGAAAGTTTGCATGTGAATGATCAGAAATAATAAAATAATAGTTCCGAGAATTCCCATATTTCGGGCAGATACTGTACTATTTTTTGATGCTTTTACCTGAGAATAATTTACAGGCCGAGCCGATTTGTTCACTCTCGAAAGAATAACCGAATAAATCACATGCCCAATAACCGAGATATAGGTCACATAAGAAAGTAATTTCACAGCAGGATTAGTGGTCATGAATTTGGCATATATATTAAATGCCTCTCCACCGTCTCCGCTAAACAATAACAAATTACCTGAAACGTGACCTGTCAAAAACAAAATGAGGAAAAGACCAGTCAATGCCATGATCAATTTCCTACCCAATGTGCTACTCAAGGTTTTTGTAACCCAGCTCATACAATTTAAAGATTTAGATTAGAACGAATTCTTTGATTTATGTTCACAAATTTACGTTTGGAACTGCTAGTAACCAATTCGAATTTATTTCAATTTCTTATTTCAAAACGTTCTAAATAAAACTTTGAAAAATCAATCTCAAACTCGCTCTTTGACAATTAAAACTTCATGTTTATTTTTATTGTTTGATCTTGTAATTATTTTCTACTTAGTTTCGTTTATTTCGTAGGACAAGAAATCACGTTCAAAAGCGTTAATTTGCTAACCTTTTTTTCCCAAAACAGTTTCGAAATAGTAAAGATTCAAATCAATATGAAGCTCAAATCCATACTCGGTATTTTAATTTTATTTTTTTTCGCAGGAATTACTAAATCTTGGGCCACACACATCCGAGCGGGTGAGATCATCGCAGAGCGGATTTCTGTACAAACTTTGACCTATCGGATCATCGTCGTAGGCTATACTGACACAAGGTCCAGCGTTGTTTTCGGGCCCGGAATAATCAATTTCGGTGACGGTAGAGAGGAACAACTCAATACTGAAAGCGACGTCTCATTAGTAGAGGATCTGGGAAATCAAATTGAGAAAAACACCTTTATAATTACTCATACTTTCCAAGGCCCAGGTGAATATACTATCCGTTTTCAGGAGTTTAATCGAAATGACAAAACGTTGAATATGGACAATTCGGTGAATACGCCGTTTTATGTAGAAACTCAAATAACTATTGATCCTTTTATTGGAATCAACAATTCACCTGTTTTAACTATCCCACCTGTCGACAATGGAGCGGTCAATGTTCGTTTTATTCATAATCCTGGCGCATATGATCCTGACGGGGACAGCTTAGCTTATAGATTGAGTAGACCTCAACAAGGTCTGGAACGTCAGGTAAATAATTACAGAAGCCCAGCATCTCCTGAGTTCAGCTTCAGACAAGAAAATGGAACAGTCCCTGCATTTTTGACAATTGATCCAATCACCGGTGATTTATTTTGGGACGCACCCGGAACTGCAGGTCAATTCAATGTAGCATTCTTCATCGATGAATATCGAAAATTAGATGGGAAGTTTGTAAAAATAGGCTACGTAGTTCGTGATATGCAAATCATCATTGAAAACTCCAATAATCGAAGACCAGTGTTGATCCTACCTCCAGACCTCTGCGTAGAAGCAGGTACGTTGATTGAGGACATAATCCAAGGTCAAGATCCTGATGGAGATCCTATTCGCATCGAAATTTTTGGCGAACCTATCGAGATTGATGCCTCGCCGGCCACTTATTCTCCAGAAAAAGTCTTCCAAGCAAGCCCGGGGGTAGTAAACTTCAACTGGCAAACAGTCTGCAACCATGTAAGAGCTAGAGAATATGAAGTTCGAATACGAATTTCTGATCAACCTAGCTCGGGTCCTTCCCTGATTGATATCAAAACTTGGCGTATAAAAGTTATTGGTCCGCCACCAGTATTCAATGAGATCGAACAAGGTACAGGCAGGTCCGTTGATTTAAATTGGGACCCCTATGTCTGCGCTAATTCAGCCCAGGAAATGCAAGTTTGGAGACGAATCAATTCTGACCCTTACTTACCCGACAGCTGTGAGACAGGAATCCGAGCAGGCTATCAACTTGTTGGTACTACAGATATGGAAACCTTTAATTTCTTGGATGAAAATGGAGGAGATGGTCTAGCACCAGGGAATACTTATTGCTATCGATTGGTGGCTGGTTTTCCACAGCCAAGGTCTGGAGAAAGTATTGTATCGGAAGAGATCTGTATAACTATCGACGTGGATGTGCCGATCATAACCAATGTCAGTATAGAAGCAACAAATAGCAACGCAGGGGAGATTTTTGTGAAGTGGACACCTCCTTACGACATTGATCGGACTCAATATCCAGGGCCATTCACTTACGAACTATTCCGAAGAACAGGTTTTACCGAGAATTCAGGTTCGGTTTCCCTTGGAGTGACTGCTGATACCTTGTTTACCGATACGGGCATAAATACTCAAGATCTGGTACACAACTATAAAGTCGTCCTCCTTGACAGGGTTACCCAAATAGATAGTTCAAGTTCCGCCTCTTCGGTACGATTAGAACCTACCATTATCAATCAAGCCATTGAATTAAATTGGCAATTCACTGTTCCTTGGAATAATTCTGTAAGTGAATTCAAGCATGATGTATATAGAAACCGAACTGATGTTGCTGCTCAGGATGAAGCAATATTTGTAAAAATCGCAGAAGTAGACGTTACTGAATCCGGTTTCACCTATTTCGATGATGGTGGCTTTAATAACATTGCTCTGGAAAAAGATATTGAGTATTGCTATTATGTAATTACAAAAGGTTCATATAATGTAGCAGGACTGGTATATCCACTGGAAAACAAATCTCAGATTGTGTGTGCCAAACCGGACGATAATCGATTGCCATGTCCGCCGGTTTTAACCTTTGAAGGCCCAGTTTGCGAAGAGTATTTAGCGGGAGTATCCTGCAACACAAATACCTTTTTCCATGATTTGAGCTGGACACCAGATGTCTCAGGAGATTGCGATGATCAGCTTAGCGGCTACAGATTATACTTCACCGAAGATGGAGAAGATGGACAATTTGAGCTGGTAGCAGACCTTTCGGCTTTGGAATTGGAAACCAGAATAACCAATCTGCAAAACTTCAGAGGCTGCTACTACATTACCGCGGTGGATCGCTCTGGTAATGAAAGTGAGCCAAGTAACATTGTGTGTGTGGATAATTGTCCATACTACGAACTGCCAAATGCCTTCACTCCAAATGGAGATGGAAACAACGATACATTTATCGCATTTGATAATCCTTTCTCCAAATGTCCTAGGTTCGTCATAGGAGTAGAGATATTCATCGTCAATCGTTGGGGGGTAACAGTGTTCACATACAACAGCCTACAATCAAACGAGAATGATGTGTTTATCCGCTGGAATGGAAATGATGACAATGGGAATGAATTGCCTGCTGGCACTTATTTCTACTCTGGCATAGTGAAATTCGATGTATTGGATCCAACTAAAAAAGAACAAAATCTCAAAGGAACTATCCAAATCTTACGGTGATCCATGCCAAATCCATCATATTCTTTGATGGAGTCTGCAACCTATGTAATGCTTCCATTGATTTTATTATCCAAAGAGATAAGAAAGATCGATTTCTAGTGGGAGCATTGCAGGATGAGTGGAGCAAGAAAGTCCTTTCAAAGTATGGGGTAAAAAGGGATTATTTGGACTCACTTGTACTCTTAGAAAATCAGGAGATATTTTACAAAAGCACCGCTGCACTTAAAATTGCGAAAAGTCTTTCCGGACTTTGGCCGGTTTTTTATCCTTTGATTGTCCTACCACAAGAATTCCGTAATGTAATTTATGACTGGATTGCTACGAATAGGTACCGATGGTTTGGTAAAAAAAGCACTTGTAGGCTTCCCTCTCCTGAAGAAAAAGTAAAGTTTCTCTCCGAAGAGAATTACTCCTTCTAAAACATCTGGATAATCGTCCAGTAAATCGGCATACCCAAAGTAAGGTTGAATGGGAATGTAATCGCCAAGGCCATAGGGATATAAAGCCCCTCATCCGCTTCTGGATTGGCTAGCTTCATCGCCGCAGGCACAGCAATGTAAGAAGCACTGGCAGCAAGGACTGCAAAAATAAATCGATCTCCATCCGCCTCGGCAACCCAATAGCTCAAAAATGCAATCAAAACTCCATTGATCACTGGAATCACTAGAGCAAAGACAGTCACAAAAGAACCGTTTTTGAAAAAAGTCTTCAGCTTCCTTCCGCTTCGGATTCCCATATCCAAAAGGAAAACTGCCAAGAATCCTTTGAAAATATCTGTCACAAAAGGCTTGATTCCTTCTGCTTGCTTTTCGTCGGCTATCAATCCTATGACCAAACTCCCCAAAATCAAAAGCACACTTCCGTTGGTAAAGGCATGAATTACTATGTTTTTTAGGCCACCCTCAGGTTTTTTATCCGAATATTTCTGAAGCAAAATGACGCCTGAGATAATCGCTGGTGCCTCCATCAGCGCCATCACCGCTACCATGTGACCTCCAAATGGAACCCCTTGTAAATCCAAAAACGCGACAGCTGCGACAAAGGTCACCGCACTAATAGACCCGTAAGCAGCTGCAATTGCAGCAGAATTAGCTGCGTTGAGCTTTCGCTTTAAAATATAAAAAGTGTAAAAAGGAACAATAGCAGATAGTACAATTCCAAAAAGAAGCGCCCAAAATATGCTCAAATCAAAACTGCTGTGGGAAAGCTCCTGACCACCTTTAAAGCCAATAGACAACATCAGGTACAAGGCGATGAAATTGGAACTGCTGGCTGGAATCTCAAGATCACTTTTGAACCGAACCGCTAATATTCCTAAAACAAAAAACAGTAAACTGGGATTAGTTATGTTGCTGACAAGTATTTGAAAATCCATAACGCAAATATTTAACGGAAAATCAGAAAATAAAACAAAACCATAAATTTTTTTTATTCGTAAAAGTTTTTGTATTTAATTTACTTATGAATATTTCACTCACACAGCTTCGAGCGCTCAAAGCAATTGCCGTTCAAGAAAGCATTACAGGCGCAGCAAAGTCACTAAATATGACTCAGCCAGCAGTCTCTATTCAGCTGAAGAATCTTCAAGAACAATTTGAAGTCCCATTGACTGAAATTATAGGAAAACGAATTCACATCACTGAATTTGGACAGGAGCTTGTGGAAATGGCTGATCGAATCTTTGATGAAGTTGCGCAGATCGAGCAAAAGATGCTAGGATTGAAGGGACTTTTAGGAGGGAAAATACGGATCTCGGCAGTTTCCACAGGCAAGTATATCATCCCTTATCTTATGGCGGACTTTATGAAAATCCACCCTCATGTTGAAATCAGCCTTGAAGTTTCAAATCGATATAGTGTCCTGGCTCATTTACAAGAAAACACCACAGATCTTGCTTTGATTTCTGTTTCCCCGCCCAGTGACCTTGCATTTGACAGCATCACGCTGGAAGAAAACAAATGGTATCTCGCCTGTGCTCCGGAACTTGCCGAAAAATTTCAAACTCAGATTGATGCCAATAACTGGTCTAAAGTTCCCTTTATTCTACGCGAAAAGGGCTCTGGCACCCGATTAAAGATGGAGGAATTTTTCAACAGCCGAAACATCAAAGTAGATAGTAAGATGGAATTAGCTACCAACGAAGCTGTAAAACAGGCCGTAATGGCTGGGCTGGGAGCTTCTATCCTGTCCAATTTTTCGATGAGTCAAGAAATAGAAGATCAACGAATTACACTTCTAAAATATCCTGATCTACCCATAAAATCCATGTGGAAACTGATCTGGCTCAAGCAAAAAAAGCATTCGCCTGCTGTATTGGCATTTATCCGCTGGCTATCTGAAAATAAAAAAAGTGTGTTTCATAGCCATTTCAATACATTCGATGATTAACTCTTGATTTTCGACTTCTTGAAAAGTTTTATCTTTACCCCTCAAACCAAAAAAATCAATTTAATGAAGGCATTTGTTTTCCCGGGCCAAGGCGCCCAGTATCCCGGAATGGGAAAAACACTTTATGAGGAAAATCCACGCGCTAAAGCCCTATTCGAACAAGCGAACAAAATCCTCGGATTCAGAATCACCGATATTATGTTTGAAGGTACGGAGGAAAAGCTGAAAGAAACCAAAGTCACCCAACCTGCAATTTTCCTACACTCGGTTATTCTTGCCAAAACCATTCCTGACTTTGCTCCCGATATGGTAGCAGGCCATTCATTGGGTGAATTTTCAGCTTTGGTAGCAAATGGTACGCTAGCTTTCGAAGATGGTTTAAAACTTGTTTATCAGCGTGCATTAGCCATGCAGGAAGCCTGCGAAATCAATCCGTCCACTATGGCTGCGATTTTAGGTCTTGCAGACGAAAAGGTGGAGGAGATTTGTGCTTCCATTACCGAAGAAATTGTAGTTCCGGCTAATTACAATTGCCCAGGTCAGCTAGTCATCTCGGGATCAAATCGAGGAATTGAAATTGCTTGCGAAAAAATGAAAACAGCCGGTGCAAAGCGTGCTCTTCCCCTACCTGTAGGAGGTGCATTCCACTCGCCATTGATGCAGCCCGCTGCCGAAAAACTAAAAGCAGCAATCGAATCCACCAAATTCAACGAACCAATCTGCCCAGTCTATCAGAATGTGAGCACCACGGCGGTCAGTGATATCAGTGAAATCAAAGCCAATTTGATCGCTCAATTAACCGCGCCGGTAAAGTGGACGCAGTCTGTTCAAAACATGGTAAAAGATGGTGCAACCCAATTTGTAGAATGTGGTCCTGGAAAAGTGCTTCAAGGACTGGTCAAAAAAATCCATTCTGATGCGGAGGTTTCAGGAATTTAACCGGTCAGGTCGGGACGGTTTCACTAAGGAACCACCACAGGAATATTCAAAATATATGTATTCGCTTTTTTGAATCTAGTCAAGTTTTATTGCTGATTTGATTTAATAAATTACCCTTCGATTCTTATAGTTGTTGGAATCGAGTAGTTGTTGGAATCGAGAATTTGATCGAGTTTCGATCGAAATTTTGTTTTTGATCCTAACGTGCACATCTAAAAGAATATATTAAACAAAAAGTCAAAACTAATTTGGTTCAAGCCTGAAGGCGTTCCTCAGGCTTGAACCTTTATTTTTTATGGGCTGACTAGTTTAGCTACATCTCCAAAAGCCTCTTATTCACTGACCCGTTCTTAAACTGTTGATTTTGCTAGATTTCTAATCGATGCCTCATTATAATCACGGTTGGTATCTGACTTGAAAATCTAAAAAACAACAACATCACTTTCATCTTCACATTCTTTCAACATTTGCAAACTGCTTTTTTCTAAAACCGGATGAATAAAATCCGGCAAGATCTCCGCGAGCGGAATCAACACAAACTTCCGGCTCGCAATCGCTGGATGTGGAATAGTTAGTGTACCGGTTTGGATCAATTGATCTGCAAAATAAAGAATGTCAATATCCATAGTACGGTCTCCCCAATGTATAGCTCGTTCTCTCCCTAAACTATTTTCGATTGCTTGAAGCTCTTTCAAAAGATCCTCCGGATTCAAGTCAGTTTCCAGTACAATTATTTGATTAAGAAACGAACCCGTGGCCACGCCTCCCCAAGCAGCGGTTTCATAAATACTTGATTCAAGAATCAAATTTCCAAGTGTTTTGCATTGATTAATCGCCGATTCGAGAAGAGATTTACGATCACCCACATTTCCACCCAAACCAATAATAGCTTTTTTGAACATTTTCTCTTAGAAATACCTTTTGTAAACTCGGGCTAAAATAGGTTATTTTGCCCTCAAATAAATAAGCTTATGAAATTCTTAGGAAATGTACTCTCAGTCATTGTGGGTCTTTTTGTTTTCAGTATTCTCAGTGTTCTGGTCATCTTTGGATTGATCGGAATCATCGCTTCCTCAACAGGCGACTCTAAAGTCAGTGTCAAAGAAAATTCAATTCTCCATCTGGATCTCAACGGAAGGACGCTGGTAGAGCGGACAGGTGATGATGATCTGGATCTTGGGTTTTTGGGAAATCCATTTGGAGGCGAATTCAATGCCGGATTAGTCAATCTCAAAAAAGCAATCAATGAGGCCAAAACCAACGAAAACATTAAAGGTATATACCTCAACACAGGATTAATTTTGGCGGGTCAAGCCAACTTATTGGAGCTGAGGGAGACCTTGGAAGATTTCAAAAGTTCTGGAAAATTCATTATCGCCTATGATGAAGCTTTTACCGAAGGTGGCTATTACCTAGCTTCTATCGCTGATGAAATCTACATGAATCCAATCGGTGGGGTCGAATTTAATGGATTTGCATCCGAGGGGATTTTCTTGAAAGGATTTTTTGATAAAGTGGGGATCAAACCTGAAGTATTCCGAGTGGGTGAGTTTAAGAGCGCAGTCGAGCCATTTATTTTGGAACAGATGAGTCCAGAAAATAAACTTCAGACTCAATTCTTCCTTGATGACATTAATACCCATGCGCTGATGGATATCGCAGCATCTAGAGGAATGGCTTTGGATAGTTTAGTAAAAATCAACAACCAGATGTTAGTTCGTAGGCCTACGGATGCAGTGACTTATGGATTAATGACCGAATTGCTTTACGAAGATCAAGTATTAGCTAAACTACGGGAAAAACTAGGCCTTGAAGAAGACGATGACATCTCCAAAATCAATGCGACAGACTTGGCATCCAGCGCAAAATCCAAAAACGTAACTTCTTCCAATAGAATTGCAGTCATCATTGCCGAAGGCGAAATAGTGAGTGGTGAGGCGGATGGTGTAATCAGCTCCGAAAAATTTGTGGCAGAGATCCGAAAAGCCCGAAAAAATGAGAGCATTAAAGCAATCGTACTCCGTGTGAACTCTCCAGGAGGATCTGTATTGGCTTCTGAGGTGATTTGGAGAGAAATGGCCGAAGCCAAAAAGGTGAAGCCAGTGATCGTGTCCATGGGCGAAGTAGCCGCATCTGGTGGCTATTACATTGCTGCACCGGCAGACACCATTGTCGCACAACCCAATACGATTACAGGTTCAATCGGGATTTTCGGCTTGATGTTTAATGTGGAGGAATTGTTGAATGATAAGCTTGGAATCACGACAGACGTAGTCACTACAGGTGAGCTTTCTGACTTTATGAATCCTGCCAGACCTCTGAAAGAGGTGGAGCGGATGATTATTCAAAATTCAGTGGAAGACGGTTATGAAACTTTTATTTCTCGAGTGGCAGAAGGTAGAGGCATGTCCATAGAGGCCGTGAAGGAAGTAGCATCAGGCAGAGTTTGGACCGGGAATCAAGCTAAGGAGAGAGGTTTGGTAGATGTACTGGGTGGATTGGACACTGCTATAGATATAGCTGCCGGCAAGATCGATGCTGGAGATGATTATCGAGTGGTGTATTATCCAGAAGTCAAACCTTGGTTTGAGAGCATTATGGAAGACTTTGGACAGACTGTTCGCATCGGATTCTTGAAGCAGGAATTAAAAGAGAATTATAAAATCTATCAGCAAGTCGAGCAATTGAAATCTTATAAGGGAATTCAGGCCAGAATGCCACAAGATATCACAATCAAATAAGGCTGCTGAACGACTAAAGGTCCTAACAGGAGCGACAAGTATCCAATTGAAACAGGGTTCATACATCAGATTGAACCCTGTTTTTTTTGATATATTTTTTTAATACCGTTCAATAGAAGGTATCGCAAAGGATTTTTAGCCAAATAACTTTGACCACCTAATGATCTAATACGACAATCCCAAACCGATTTACAGAGTCATTTTATGCTTTCTCTTTAATAACAATTGAAGCTAACACCTGATTGATAAAAATATCTTCTAGCTCCTTTGATGGGAAATGATTTGAAGGAGATGAACAATTAGTCATTCAGGATTTCCAGGAGAAACTTTTCCAAAAATGACTTTACACCAGCAAATATTCTTCCTAAGATTTGCCCAAAAATCTTTTTTCTGTTTTTAATTCTAAATCCAAATTATGACATTTTCCAGTAGAATAATGTATGAGCAAAAGAGTACCTCTTTCCATAATATGAGCCAGCTCCAAATGATTCAAAGCACCTTTTAAGTTTTTCAATTGAATATTTCTTTATCAAGTTCTATATCGTATTAGGATTTGATGACTTCGGAATTAAGGTGTAGAATTTCAGGTGGTTTTTTTAAGAATCTTCAACAGTTCACATTCCAAGCACCGCTTCGTTTCACGAGAATAAAGTACAAAAATGCTTGAAAAAACATTCTTATTGATTTTGCAATAGAATCAACCAAGCTTGCTCAACATCACCATCTTCCAGTTCGGCCTTGGCAGAAAGGTGTAAATGATCAATCCAAGAGTCAGGATCATTTTTAAACCGAACTTTCATTTCCTGAATTAATGCACTAGTCCCAAAATTATTTATTTCGGCTATCGAAGGAAGTGCCTCCACATTTCCCAACCTGCCAAGATTATTTCCTGAAAGGACCATACTATTTCGGATTTCGTTGGGAATCTGATCCACTCCGATTCCGAGCGTTCGGATAGGTTTCGGAATTTTGAAGAGTGAGTCACCGCTTGCTCGACTGTACCAATCTCCACCCAATCTAGCCACAGCATCGAGTTTATAAGGATCGATCACTCCATGGTCATCGAATATTTCCTCATTGATATGGGCTACCAGTATCTCGCAGATGACCAGATTCCCCGCTCCGCCCTGATCACCCAATGCCTTTACTTCATTGACCTTGCATTCAAACGCAATATGAGCTTGTTTTACTCGAGGCGGCTTGACTTCCAGTGAGGGTACCGAGGTGAGTCCAGCCTTTTCAAACTCACTCACGCCTTTGCCATACTCCGTACTAGCCAGGGACATCTGTTCTACCATTCCATAGTGCACCACGTGGATAACTACCTCAGGCACTTCCAATACATTTTCAAGCGTGTGCTTGGTCGTATTGTCTCGTACTCTTCTGGATGGAGAAAAAATAAGGATCGCTGGATTAGTGCTGAATAAGTTGAAAAAGCTGAATGGACTGAGGTTTACATTCCCAGCTAAATCGATGGTGCTGGCAAAAGCAATCGGTCGAGGTGCTATGCTGCCTTGAAGCAATCCGTGGAATTGGGGTGTGGAAAGGTCTTTTGGATAAAATGTTTTCATTGATATGGATTAATGTTGGGTGTCGGTTGTATGGTGCCGGCTGTTAAGTGTCGTAGTGAAGAATGCCTGAAATCGGATATCGAATGACAGCTGGAGTAAGCAGACGGTTGATACGAATTCTTCATAGTTTAAGATTTCGAATCTATTATCTAATTTTTTTGCTCCTTGCTTTTTTGAATCTTGGCTCTAAAATCTAATCTCGTACTTCTCCTTGGTATTGCTAAAATTAAAACTCAAATTGAATTACTTAAACCAATTTCCAGGATATAGTTTCAACCAAACACCTATGAATCTATTTAAATCACTTAAAATCAATAGTTTAATTCTTATATTTTTTATTTCAAGCGCTGTGGCTTTTGCCCAAAGTCATCAAGTAGCTACTTTCAATATCCGATGGGACAATCCCAATGATGCTGGAAATCTCTGGAAGGATCGTCTTCCTCATGTCGTAGATCTGATTAAATTCCACCAAATCGACCTATTGGGCGTACAGGAGGCACTTCAGCATCAGCTCACACAAATGAGCGAAAGTTTGGATTACGAATATATCGGCGTGGGGAGGGATGACGGGAAAGACAAAGGGGAGTTTTCAGCCATTCTCTACAATTCAAAGAAGTATAAGTTATTGGATCAAGGTACATTTTGGCTTTCGCCTACTCCCGATAAACCGAGTAAAGGCTGGGATGCTGCCCTAAATCGGGTATCAACTTATGGGAAATTTGCAGATCAAAGAGGAACGGAATTCTACGTCTTTAACATCCATTACGATCATATCGGACAGCTGGCCCGAGAAGAAAGCAGCAAACTTGTCGTACAACAAATTAAGAAAATCAATGCGGAGAACTTACCGGTAATTTGGATGGGAGACTTCAATGTGACTCCAGACAATCCTGCCTACACGACCATTACGAGCCAAAAAGATTGGAAAGATGCTCGATTGGTTTCGCAAATCGCCTATGGACCGGCAGGTACATTTACGGGATTTGACTGGGAGAAAATGCCCGAAGGAATTATCGATCACATCTTTGTCTCAGAAAAAATTCAAGTCATTCGGCATGGAATCTTAAGCGACAATTATGGTAAAAAATATCCTTCTGATCACTTCCCGGTGATGGTGGAAGTGGAGTTTTAATTTTTAAAACTTCATCATTCAGAACTTGGCTTCTACCATTAACCTTTAAGGTCTGAAAAATACCTAAAAGATTTTAACCTATACTAATATAGTAGACCTTCGAGGTTACTAAAGCCTCAAAGGTCTACCAAATTACTTAAGGCTCTAGGGCAGAAACACCCGGAAGGACTTTACCCTCCATGAGTTCCAACAATGCACCTCCACCAGTAGAGACGAAAGACACTTCTTCTCCATGACCGAATTTATTCACCGCTGCGGCAGAGTCACCTCCACCGATCAGGGAATATGCTCCGCTCTTAGTTGCCGCTACCACTGCTTCGGCCACAGCCTTGGTACCTTTATCAAAGGAGTCCATTTCGAATACTCCCATTGGTCCATTCCAGAGAATAGTTTTGGATTCTTTGATCACCAAAGCAAATTTTTCCCGAGTTTTTGGTCCGATATCCAAACCCATCCAACCATCGGGAATCTCTCCCTTATTAGCCATTCTCTGTTCGGCATCATTTGCAAAAGCTTTGGAGATCACTGTATCATCAGGCAGAACCAGATTGACACCTTTTACTTTGGCTTTTTCCATCAGTTCCAATACAAAATCTAACTTATCTTCTTCCAATAGCGAATCCCCGATTGTTCCTCCCAGTGCTTTCGCAAATGTATAAGACATACCGCCGCCGATGATTAGATTGTCCACCTTGTCCAGTAGTTGCTCGATAATTAGAATCTTATCAGCAATTTTAGCCCCGCCCATTATAGCAGTGTATGGTCTAGCTGGGTTACCGAGCACTTTCTCGGCATTTTTCAATTCCGAAAGCATCAAGTATCCACATACTTTATCATAGAAAAACTCTGCAATCACCGCCGTGGATGCATGTGCTCTATGTGCGGTACCAAATGCATCGTTGACATAGACATCGCCCAGTTTGGAGAGCTTCTCCGCAAAGTCGCGGTCACCCTCTTCTTCTTCTTTGTGAAACCGCAAGTTTTCGAGAAGTAATACTTCCCCCGGCTTTAAGCCTTCCGCCAGTACTTCAGCTTCTGGCCCTATGCAGTTTGAAGCAAATTTGATAGGTCGATCCAGTACTTTTTCAATCGGCACAAAAAGATGGCGCAAGGAATACTTATCCTCTGGACCACCTTTGGGGCGACCCAAATGCGACATCAATATAACGGAACCTCCATCGTCCAGAATTTTCTGAATTGTAGGTAATGCAGCTTGTATTCGTGTATCGTCTGTAATATTAAAATTTTTATCTAGGGGAACGTTGAAGTCCACTCGTACCAGCGCTTTTTTCCCTTCAAAGCTCAGATTATCTACATTTTTGATTCTTGGATTCATAAATAGGTTTTGTAAGTTTCTGTAATAATACTGGGTGAATTTATCAAAGATTGAGACAAAAAGCTTCTTTTTACGTTGATCAATTTCTTACGAATTAAAGATTAGCTTTTGGCAGAGGCTCTTTTGAGTCTATCGTTTATGGCTTTCCCCAATCCAATCTCAGGCATCAATTCAGCCAAAATAGCAGTGACTTTTTGCTCGTCAAGCAGTCGCATATGGGAAAATAAATTGGCTGCGGCTTCTTTCAAATCAGATTTTTCGCTAAGTCTCAATTGACGGGACTTTGGAATCGTATCCCATTTTTCGCATAGTGATAAAACAGCGAATGAATCTCCCCGCTCTAAATATGCCGGAATCAGGACTGCTAGATCACCCAATACAAAGGGTGTTTTTGGCGCATAGTGGCTCTCCAATAGTCCCGGGGCTTGCGGATTGGAAGAACTGTGATCTTTTATCAAGACATTCCCTATCACCGCTTCGATGGCATCGACCGCCAAACCTCCCAGACGATAAATAATTATCTGATCTCCTTCCATTCCTACAATAGTACTTTCCAGACCAACGTCGCAAGGTCCGCCATCTAGAATCATCGGGATATCAGTCCCTAGCTGAGCATTGACATGCTGTGGTGTGGTGGGACTGATGTATCCAAAGGGATTGGCACTCGGCGCAGCAAGCGGAAAGTCCAACAACTGGAGCAATGCTAAGGCCTGCGGATGATTAGGCACTCGAATAGCCACTCTATCTAATCCGGATGTAACCAAGTCCGGGATTTCAGCACTCTTGGGCAAAAGCAAGGTTAATGGCCCTGGCCAAAATGCTTCAGCTAGCCTTCGAAGTGGTATTGGAAATTTCGAACAATAGGATGAGGCCTTATCTATTGAAGCCACATGAACGATCAGAGGATCAAAACTGGGCCTTTTTTTGGTTTCAAAAATCAAAGCAACAGCCAGTGAATCTAGCGCATTCCCTGCCAAGCCGTAAACAGTTTCGGTGGGAATAGCCACCAGTTGGGAATTTCCCAACAAACTTTTGGCAAGACTCAGATCTTTGGAAATGATAGCCATTTTACTCGCAAAAATCGTCGATCCAGGTTTTTGCTTCGGTATACCCCAGTGACATTGCCATCTTCAGATCTGCACAACCCTCTTTTTTTTCTCCCAATGCACTCATGCGTGTCACTCCAAGCAGGTAATAAGCGGCGGCATTTTTACCATCAAGATTTACAGCATTAGTGAGAGACTCCATTGCTCCACCGGGATCGTTATTTCCAAGTTGAGCTTTGCCGCGATTGAAATGTACCAAGGCTTGATTTGGATTGACCTGAAGTGCCGCATCAAAGTCAAATAGGGCATCTTCATATTCTTCCAGGCCGAGCAGTGCCAATCCTCGATTGTAATAAATATCGGTCTGAGCAGGATCCAATCGATTTGCCATGTTGTAATCTGAGACTGCGGCTTTAAAGTTCATCAGCTCCAGATTCGAGTTTCCTCGATTAAAATAGGGCTTGTAAGAAGCAGAGTCTGCTTCCATTGCGCTACTAAAGACAGCAATTGCGCCATTATAGTTCTCAAGCTGAAAAAATGCCACTCCTTTGGCATTTAATGCCTCACTGTTGGTTGGGTTATCTACTAAAAGCTTATCAAAATATATAATCGCCTCACTCCAAGACTGCGTATCCATTTTTACCATTCCAGCAGACATCAGTTCTTCTTCACTTGGACTACAACTGGCAAATACCATAATAGATAAGACAATAAATAGTAGCTTTTTCACAGTATAAAATTTTGGGCAAATATAGGGATTAGGCCTTCTGAATTAGGCTTTGGAAGCAAGTTTCTCCCGGAATTTAGCTGGAATCGATGTTGGCTTCATAGTTTTCATATCCACAGAGACCATTATACACTTGCAGTGCGAGAAAGTAAATGACTCTCCTGATTTGTTCACACCGATGAGGTATTGCTCGATATCGAAGGAAGAATTACCCAAACGAGTACATTTGACTAATCCATGAATCTCATCTTCCAAGTGAATCGGCCGTAGGTAATCGATCTCTACCCGACCGACCACGGTACCGATTTCCATCACATCCCAATCACAAAAAGTATGCAAAAAAGCTGCTCTAGCATGCTCAAAATAACTAAAATACACCCCATTATTGACATGCATATAGCCATCAATATCGGAGAAACGGATCTGAATCGGAATCGAAAATGTGAAGTCTTGGGTAAGGGAGGACGGATCGATCGCAGGCATAGACTACAGGAGAATTTCGGATTTACTGGTTTTTTCGAGCATCCGAAGGATCGAGGGATTGTATCCAATCACATCCTGAACCGAATCAAAAGCCACCCAGGCCAAAGAAATACTCTCGCTACTTTTTTGAAGGGGTTCGGTGATATCTGCTTCCAAAATATATCGGACATCAAAGTGAAAATGAAACGGTACATGTGGCCGCTCGGGAATGATGTGCTTATCGAGGTCAAAAATAGTTTCGTCGACAAAACTTAGAGTTTTTAGCCCACTCTCCTCGCTTGCCTCTTTCATAGCTACTTCAAGCAGATCTTCGTTGCCATCGGCGTGCCCCCCCAACTGAAGCCAACGCCCCAGCTTGCGATGAAGCGTCAGCAAAGTATGGGTCCGCTTGCGGTTTACAATCCAAGCAGAAGCGGTAAAGTGGCCATCCAAACGCTGTCGTTTGTAGGCGAGAGGATCTTCAATCAATTCTAAAAAATCGTTGATAAATCCCGATTCCTCTTCGTAAGGGGTACGATACTTACTGAGTTGCTTGCTAAATTCTAATCTATCCATTTAATTTTTTTCAAATAATCTATCCATAAACTCGTCAAAAGGCATTGGGTCTTCATACAAACGATCCGAATAAAAGGTCGCCAATACTTTCAGGTAACTGGGTTGATTATTAAGGGTTATCTTTTCGATGGCCACATTTCCATAGAGTTGAGAAATAAGGACATTCTCTTCAGGTATTTGCAAGGGCGGTTTGAAATAAAACTTCTCTGTTGATCTGACCTGCTCATTGATTTCTTCCAACTTGCGGTCAAGACTTACCTGCGCATATCCCAAAGCTAAAACACGCTGGGCAAAAGCCAAGAAAAGCAGTGAAAATGTTTCAGGTGTAAGCGGCTCATCATAGGTGATGGCAAATCCCCGGGCATATTTGGAGTCCAAAATATGCACTTCTGGTCTCTCGTTGAGCTGAAGCTTTTTGAAAGCGTGATTTTTATATATTTTCTCCAATAGCAATTCCCCCTCCGCACTTTGCGCCCAAGCCTGTGCATATTCATTTTCTCCTACTTTCAACTCAAAATTCTCCTTATGATTCATGGGAGTCTTTTCAGATGACTTAAAAACTTTTTGGTACAAATCGTCAAAGAAATTAGCCATTTGATTGTAGTATAAATTTGCCGGAGGCAAGTTGATTGAGAAGTCCTTGATCTTGCATTCCACGGAGGATTTTGAGATTTTTTAAAGAGTCAGGTAAATTCAAATTATCAAAAATTTGATGCTCAGTTAACTCACCAGAAAGCCGTAAGGTTTCGATAATCTTGTTTTTCAGCTTGATTTCGGCTGTTTCCGGAGCTTTAGCTTTCCGATCTGCGATGCACCAATCGCAGACTCCACAGGACTGATCTGCACTTTCTCCAAAATATTCCTGAATAAACTGAGTCCTGCAAATCTGGTCTTGATCCCCGTAAGCTACCATTTTCGTGGCTTTCTCCAAGGTGAGTTCCCTTCGAAGTTTGATCCGGTTGTAGTTCAGCGGAAGCTTACCAGCGTCATATCTTGGGGTGAGAAAAGTGATTTGAGGCTTGTCTTTACGCTTATCGTAGACCATGACTTCGAGCTGCTCGAGCTGCTTGAGCGATTTGACCAAGTCGTACTCTTTCATTTCGAGCGTTTTGGCAAGTTTGGATTCGTTGATCGTGATGTATTCCGAAAATACATTTCCCCCATAAGTTCGCATGATGACTTTGACTATCGGATCTAGCTTTGCGTAAGCAATCTGCACCTCATAGAGTTGGGCTGGATTTACTGAAAAGTGAATTTTGGATGGAGAATAGTAGCTTTCGCTCAGTCCTATAAATCCCTCTTCTTCCAATACTTTGAGTGCATAAAAAGTCTCCAAAACGCCCAAATTATAGGTTTGCGCAAATTCATTCCATTCGAAATCAAAGCTACTCAACATATTGCTTCCCACCGCTACACGAAAATAGTTGGAGAGGCATTGATAGACTTTCTTAAGAAACTCCACCGGAGGGTAGACTAGCACAGCACGTTCTAAAATCTGGTCAAAATCTGCCTGATTTGCCAGCAAAACGGCATAAGCCTTCATCCCATCTCGGCCTGCACGACCTGCTTCTTGGTAATAATTTTCCAGATTTTCGGGTATATCGCTGTGAATCACCACCCGCACATCAGGTTTGTCAATGCCCATCCCAAAAGCATTGGTACTCACAATCACCCGAACTTGGTTGGATTTCCAAGCCTCCTGCTTTTTACTCCGATCCTCCATCGATAGTCCTGCATGATACGCCGCAGCCGAGATCCCCATTTGGTAAAGAGATTTTGCTATCTGATGGGTTGATTGTCGATTTCGTACGTACCAAATCGCAGAACCCGGTACCCGTCGCAAAATCTCAAATCCTTTCTCCAGCTTATTTTCTATACTACGTACGCTATAGCTCAAGTTTTCCCGAGCAAAGCTTTTTCGGAAAAATTGTGGAGTTTTCATCTCCAATTTCTGTAAAATATCCTCACATACTTGAGGTGTAGCGGATGCGGTCAAAGCTAAAATTGAGACCCGGGGATGAAAAGCTCTGATCAATGCAATCTCCAAATACGAAGGTCGGAAATCATACCCCCACTGAGATATGCAATGCGCCTCATCCACTGCAATAAGATTGATATTCATTTGCTTAAATCGCTCCAGGAATAAATCTGACTTCAACCGCTCCGGCGAAACGTAGAGAAACTTATAGTCACCATAGATGCAATTGTCCAGCACCCGATCAATCTCCCGAATACTCATCCCGGAGTAGATCGCCGCTGCTTTGATTCCTTTCGATTTCAAGCCATCAACCTGATCTTTCATCAGGGCAATCAGCGGACTTACGACCAAGCAAATGCCAGGAGCAACAAGCCCGGGAATCTGAAAGCAAAGTGATTTGCCTCCACCTGTTGGCAAAAGCGCGAGCGTATCCTTACCATCCAAAACCGCTTGGATAATTTGGTCCTGAACTAGTCTGAAGTCCGAGTGCCCAAAAACCTGAAGTAGAATTTCTCTAGCCTTTTGGAGCATTTACCATTGTGGTTTGGTTTTTTGAAGGAATGAAGCAATCCCGTGTTTACAATCGGCATGCGCTCTGGCTCGGGCATTGAGCTCAGCTGCATAGGCCAAGGATTTCTCTCGGGACTCCCGATTCAATTCTCGCAAGAGCAGCTTGGTTTCTGTCATGGAAAAGGAAGAATTCTTCAGTACCAAGTTGTCTGCAAAATCCCGTACCGACTTTTCCAGAAAATTAGAAAAAACAACTTCTGTTATCAATCCCAATTCGGCAGCTTTGGAGGAAGCAATCAAGCCACCAGAAAGTAATAATTCTTGAGTTTTAGCTACGCCGATTTGCTCTTGGAGAAATACAGATACCAATGCAGGGACAAATCCAATGGCCACTTCGGTATAGCCAAAAAGAGCTTCAGGCACCGCAAAAACAAAATCACAAACGGTCACTAACCCGCAACCACCTGCCAAGGCATGACCTTGAACTGCGGCGATGACGACTTTGGGAAAATTATAAATAAGCTCAAAAAGTGACTTTAACCTTCGGCTGTCTTCTAGGTTTTCTTCAAATGTGAACTCCTGCAATTGTTGTAAATAAGCCAGATCAGCGCCTGCACAAAAGGCCTTTCCCTTTGCTCCCAGAATAATTACTTTCACTTCCTTATTGTGCTCCATTTCCTCGAAAGCAGCGAGTAAACCAGAAATCAGTTCAGGACTGAGTGCATTTCTTTTTTCCGGTCGATTGAGAGTGATAAAACCGATTCGGTCGGCGACATGCGTGAGTACGGGTTGTTCCATTTGGGTGGATTCTTGTTTTGCATCAAGTTAGGTTCAGAAAAATCCAAACCCAAAACAGAAGCTCAAAAAACTATACGAAAAGCAGAGTCTGCAATTTTGACGGAGTCAGATAGGCTGGCATCTACCCATTTTCCGGAGTCCCACACTTGGATGATTTTTGGTTTTTGCGAGGCGAAATAGAGCTTGGATTGTCCGGAATCTAAATAAACCGGAGCTGGAAAAAGTTGAGTTTTATTTTCCTTGGTAGTAACTTCCAGTAACGAATTTGGAAATCTGTCCCATTTATTTTTGATACGATTGGGATCGACTAAGTAACCCAGATCTTCGGCTTTGACTCCCTGATTCCAAGTATATAGTTTGCCACCGTATTGGTAATCCAGCACAAATCCTGCTTTACTTTTATAAATGGTGAGCTCTTGGGTCGGTTTTAGGATGGATTTAGTGAACTGAATGCCAGACCAGCCTAGGGTAAGAATAAGGGAAAAGTAAATGAGTTTTTTCCGTCGAACCACTGCCCAAGATGCCCAAACGAGGAGCAATACCCAGATCAGCAGCATCCCGGAATAATCGATAGTCAACCGATCCAATTTGCCCCCGGGAATAAACTGAATCCAATGAATGATGAAATTTTGAAGCCAGATTAACCAAGATAAAATCCAACCCATGAGATCTCCCAGAAAAGGAATCCAACCCAGAAGCATCAACGGCACACCTACTTGCATGATCAGGAAAGCAAGCGGAATGATAAACAAATTACCCAGCAAAAAATAAGTGGGAAAGATGTGAAAATAATAAATAGAGAGCGGAAAAGTAGCTAATTGAGCCGCTAAGCTTACGCTGGTAAGTTGCCAGATATACTCCAGGATACGATTGGGCGGAAGCCACCAATTTAGAATCATGGGTTGAATCAAAACAATACCTGCCACGGCGAGGTACGAAAGTTGGAACCCTACTTCAAAAATAACATCAGGATTGACAGCGATCATCAACATCGCAGAAAAAGCCAAAATATTAAAAATTGATGGCTTTCGTTCCCGCATTTGACCTAGCGAGAGCAAGGTAAACATCGTAGCCGCACGGACTACCGAGGGGGATAAACCAGTCAAAAAGGCATATAGCCAGATCAGCAAAACGACAAAAATCAGATAGGTCTTCGCCCAATTTTTTTTCAATTTCAAAGGCTTCATCAGCATCAAAAAAATCGCATAGACAATCCCTACATGCAGTCCTGAGACAGCCAAGATATGCATCACCCCAGCCTGAACATATCCATCTCGAATCGCTGGATCCAAATTCTGCTTCTGTCCCAACAGGAGTGCCAATGCAATCTGCTCTGACTGAGGATCAGGGATTTTATCCTGAAGTAGATTTGAGATGCTATTCCTAAGATGTAAGAGTGCGTACTCCGATTTAGGGTCGCTTGCTGAGTCTAGGATCACATAGTTCTTGGAGAGAAACTGTCTGGAATGAATTCCTTTGCGAGCTAGGAAAGCCTTGTAATCAAATTCATTGGGGTTTTTTGGTGGTAAAATAGATTCTGGGCTTTTGGTCACCCAAAGTACTTGACCAGGTAAGAACGGGATCGAAGATTGGTGGTAGACTAGGATCTTCTGATCTACTTCCTGCCAGCTGCTATCTTTTAATATTGTCTTGACTTGAAGCAGGTTTTCAAATGAATTGGGCTTGGCCACGTCGTATTGTGTTACTTCTGCCAGATATCCATCTATATTTTCAAAATCTTGGTAGGTATTTGTCTTCGAATTATTCATCCGAACAAAAAAAATTCCCAGTAAAAAAATAATCCCGTATCCAAATCCAGCTAGGAAGTTTCCTTTGCGAGGACTTTGCATTTTCAATAAGATAAAACCATAACTAATCCAGCTCAAACTGATGAGAATCAAAACCAGATGGAGTGCAGGAAATGAAATCTGTCTGGCATATAATATCCCACCAATCAAGATCGGGAGATACTTCAGAAATGGATAATCTGCAAATCTCATTTTCAAAAAATTAAGACCTTAATTTATTAAAAAATCCGCATAAAAAAAGCCCCAGATCGGGGCTTTCAAATTCTTATACTTTTAATTTAGAATCTGTATCCTAGGCTGAATCCGCCATTCAATTCCACTGAGGAGAAACGATCCGAAACCTCGCTGTTAAAACCTCTGGCTACACTTACATAAGGTCCAAAAGCAAAATTATTGGAAAATTCCCATTTGTATCCTCCACCTGCTCCTAATATAAAAGCATTCATATTCGTAATCACATTGTCACCATCTATCATTTCTTCAAAATCTCCAAATCTCAGTTTCGCCATTGGATAAAGAAAAAACCTTCCATTGCTATTATTCCCAAAGTAGAAATTCATGGCAGCTTGAATTGAATTGGTTTTGTAATTTTTGCCATTGCCTTGAGAGTTGTAACCGAAGCGATCGTTGATATGAACCTGTAAATCCAAGGAATGATCGTGTCCTAAAAACTTTTCGTAACCCACCTCAATAGAACCTAAAACAATTAAATTCAAGAAATTCAATTTTATTTCATTAGAGAAATCCTGTGTGTTATTACCACTGCTTGAAATAACATTCTGGCTGAAACCCGCTAAGGCAAATGCCAAAATGAATATTGGTGTTATTACTGTTTTTTTCATGTTGATGTTTTTTGTCAATGACTTGGCACTATTTCAATACCATTTTAAAATGTAAAATATTGCACTCCTCAAAGATCTCGCCTACTTTTTGAAAACCAAACTTTAAATATAGTGAAACTGCTGAAAGTTGGGAATGCAGGTATATCAATTGTGACTGCGAACCCGAATGCTGGTTGATGTCATTTAACACTGCCTCGACCAGACTTTGCCCTACTCCATTTGCTCTGGCTTCTTGCAATACAGCAAATCTCTCCAGCTTAATGCCATTTGCAGTAAACCTCCAGCGGGCTGTTCCAACGGGAACATTATCAAGCTTTGCCAAAAAATGAAATGATGTCTTTTCAAATTCATCGTATTCCTGTATTGGATCTACGTTTTGTTCAGTTACAAACACCTTCCTTCGGATTTCAAAAGCAAAATTCAAATCCTCTTGATCAGTTATTTTTTCTACTTGAAGGATCATTTTTTTCTAATTCTCTGGATGCGTGGTCTTTTTCATAAGCCTCAATAATAGACTTGACCAATTTGTGCCGAATCACATCCTTACCGCTTAGGCTCACCACTCCTATTCCTTTTACGCCATCCAGAATCTTGAGCGCCTCCGCCAAGCCGGACTTTTGCCTTATCGGCAGATCCACCTGCGTCTGATCTCCAGTGATGATTACTCTGGAGTTTGGCCCCATTCGAGTTAAAAACATTTTGATCTGCTCGCTCGTGGTATTTTGAGCTTCGTCAAGCAAAACGAATGCATCGTGAAGCGTACGACCGCGCATATAGGCAAGTGGAGCGATTTCGATTACCCGCGTTTCTTGGTAATATTTCAACTTCTCAGGCGGCACCATATCCTGAAGTGCGTCGTAGATCGGTCTTAAATAAGGATCAAGTTTCTCCTGAAGATCTCCGGGGAGGAAACCTAGGTTTTCACCAGCCTCTACAGCAGGCCGAGTGATAATGATTCGTTTTACCTCTCGATTTTTCAAGGCTCGAACAGCCAATGCCACCGCAATGTAGGTTTTGCCTGTTCCCGCAGGACCTAGGGCAAAGACCAAATCATTTTTCATGGCGGTCTCAACAAGTTTTCGTTGATTGGCTGATTTTGGCTTGATCACCAGACCTTTGTTGCCAAATACGATTACCTGATCTCGATTGGCCTCCTCAAATGGGATCCCTTCCACTTCGAGGTAGTCCTTGACATTTTCTGGAGTAAGATGTCCAAATCGATCAAAATGGGTTAATAATAAATTAATGATATCGTTAATCCGCAGTATCTCAGGCGCTCCGCCTTGAATTCGGATTTCATTTCCTCTGGAAACAATTTTACTCTGAGGAAAAGCGGCTGAAATTTGCCTGATATTCTCATCTGCCTGGCCAAAAAATTCTGCCAAGGGAATATTTTCTAATGTGATTACTTTTTCGACCAAGCTGCTGTATTGATTTAATTTTTCTTTGAAGGCAAAAGATTAAAATTTCTATTTTTGTTCAAATCGATCCTCAACAAAAATACAAAAATTTAATTTACCTGCTTCTATGGCATTAGTGACATTCCTCTCAGATTTTGGGGATCAAGATTATTATGTACCTGCGGTGAAAGCTAAAATATTGGCGATCAATCCACAATTAAATATTATAGATTTATCTCATAAAATCAACCCATTTGACTTGGCTCATGCGGCCTTTGTGCTGCGATCTACTTTCCGGGATTTCCCCAAAGGCACTGTTCATCTGGTCGCCATAAATACGACCGGCAGCATTACACATGGATTCATCGGGATCAAGCTGGAAGAGCATATTTTCATCGGGCCAAACAACGGGATTCTCAGTCTGCTTGCAGATCAGGATCCGGGCATTATGGTACAGTTTGCAGATATTCATTTGAAGGATTCCACTTTTCCCGCAAAAGATATTTTAGCTCCTATTGCCGGAAAAGTGGCTAGTGGAGCCGCTATTCATGACTTTGGTGGACCGTTGACCAATTTCAAAAAATTGATGTTCCGTCATCCCAAAGCTACTCGCGAGCAGATCGTCGGTCATGTACTGCGCGTGGATCCGTACGGAAATCTCATTACCAATATCCGAAAAGACATCTTCGAGCGTCTCAATCCGGGTAAACTCACAATAGATTTTGGACGGGAAACCCTATCCAAACTTACCAAAGGCTATGATCAGGTGGAGCCAGGTGATTGCTTTGCGTTCTTCAACAGTCTGGATCTGCTGGAGATCGGTATTTTTCATGGTCATGGTGCTAGCTTGCTGGGATTGAAATACGATAGCGTAGTATATATTAATTTTGAAGTGTGATGCTTGTCCGAATCGTGCGAATGACATTTGTGGAAAATCGTGTGGCTGATTTTCTTGAAAATTTTGAAAAGAACAAACAATCCATCCGGAATTTCCCGGGTTGCAAGCATTTGGAACTATGGGAGGACGAAAATAAGAAAAATATTTTCCTGACCTACAGTCATTGGGAAAGTGAAAGTGCGCTAAATCAATATCGTGATTCTGAGCTTTTTAAAACCGTTTGGAGTTATACCAAAGGGCTTTTCTCAGAAAAGGCGCAGGCTTTCAGTTCAAGAAAATTGGAAGAAGTAGAATAATGCGTTTGTAGAAAAAAGATTCTTTATTCATATTTGCATCCCGTTACCAAGGTGACAGATCGCAATCAGACGCAAGGTTTGATATATCGAATGCCCAGGTTTCGGTCCCGATAATTATCGGGACGGTAGACTGAGCGTCAGGAGTCATACTAGTTGTATACCGAACAACTGTATAAGGAGAATAAATAAAATGCCCAGGTGGCGGAATCGGTAGACGCGTTGGTCTCAAACACCAATGCCGCAAGGCGTGCCGGTTCGACTCCGGCTCTGGGTACATTGCGAAAGCTCTTTCTGAAAAGAAAGAGTTTTTTTGTGACTTTAAAGTCGGAAGAGAAGTTTATCCCGGTGACACGAAGTGGATATCGAAAATGGCGTTCCTCCATCCGGTAAATAAATCTTGGTACAAAAGCTCACTAAAAATGGAGCTTTTTCATTTTTACTAAACTTTTCCAAAGTTCAAAACTTTGGAAAAGTGTTTCAGGTCGACTCGTCTCTCTATTATCTCACGCCAAAACCCAAAAAACCATGTACTCTTAAAGTTAGACTTTCAGATTACATGGTTTGGTTACTTTGAGACATCAAGTTGTTTAAGCTTTTGGCACTTTTTTTTACTGGATATTCGGCTGCGGGAGGTTCACTGAGCATATTCGTTTCTTGGGTGGAAACTACCTCTTGATCTGAAATCAAGATAGTAATCAGTTCGATCCCCAATACTTTTTCAAGTTTGCAGATGGTCTCCAATTTAAAATTCTCCTCGCCTTTCACATATTTGCTTACCTGCTGAGGAGAAACGCCCAGCTCCTTGGCCAATCGGGCTTTGTTCCATCCCAAATCATCCAGTGCATCCATGATTCGCAAAGCAATATCTACTGACTTTCTCAGCCAATCTTTGTTAGCTTTTCTCCAGACTATTTTCTCCATCCAGTTGTCTGAGGATTGGACACTGAATGATTTGATTTCTTTGATTCTGCTATATTCAACTATCTAAATAGGCTATTTTACTTTCTAAATCTTTTTGCTTCAAAAAAGTCACAACAGCCTCAAGTTTGTACTTTTCCAATTTCGTATGCAACCTGTCATCCATATAGTTAGTCAGCTTAATTGCACCTCCTGAGATGACAAATTCATCTCCATATCTTATGGCATATATTCTCAAATAGCTTTTTCTTTCCTCTCCTTTTGCCTTTAGCTTTTGAAAATCATACTCATCTCCAAATTCAGAATTATCCAAAGGCTTAAACAAATGGCTTAAATTCCCGGATATGGTAGCGGTCATGAGCACCTCAAATAGGTCATCTGCCAGAGATAGTGTTTCCCGAACTAAATTACATACACTTTTGGAACCATAGAATCGGTAATAATCTTTTTAAAACGTAAGAAAGAAAGACCTTAACCACTTTGGATCATTCCAATCAGATTTAAGTTTTGAAAATGCATTCTGAGAGAGCCCTCTCTCATTTTCCTCTTCTCCTTCAAATTGATCTGCAAATAATTTCCAATTTGCGCCCAGCAATCCAAAAACACAGATTATATTAATATTAGGCTACAGGTTTACTTTCTTTTTCATTCTTGCCTTTAGGAAAACTTAGACAATCTTCAAACACGAACAATACTCACCCAATTCGCAGCCTACTGGATTGCCCGTACAAAAGTCAAAGCCGTAAAATCCATGCTGAATGATCATCACAGGCTTTACTAAAATGTCCATCAGCAGTTCATATCGCCTAATCTGTGGAAGGTCGTCAGGAAAGGAAACCAAAAGATTCCATGACTCCATCATCAATACAAAAGCGGAGGTCACCTGTGCCAATTGATCTTCCGAAAGTTGATCAATCGGAGGAAAGCTCTCCCGCTTTAATCCGCAGTAACCCGCAAATCCTGGTGATCGCTCTTGACTTACGAATTTTTCAGATTCTTCGAGTGCTTCCTGCAAATCCTCATCTGGAGAATTTTTTCGGGATTTTTTATAATAATCTTTCGGGCGATGACCTGCTGCGATATCAGTGAGTAGGAAGTTGATGTAAGCTTGCATATCAGATTAAAATTAGCTGTTTAGTGGAAATTCAGTAAGTTAAATTAAACAATCTTTATCAAATTTTTAAGAGCTATAAATGCCCACAAAAACTTTTACAATATCCCGTACAACTTTCTAAACTTGGAAATCATGGAAGTTACTACCTACTCTAATTTTCGTCAGAATCTGAAGGCTCATCTGGACGGGATCGTCAACGATCAAAAGCCACTCTACGTCACCCGAGCTAATGGCGAAGATGTAGTGGTTTTATCTAAATCTGACTACGAAGGCTTGCAGGAAACGTATTACCTGATGAGTAGCCCAAAGAATGCGGAGAGATTGCTCGAAGCCCTTGAGCAAGCCAATAAAGGACTAGGAGTAAAAAGGAATTTAATTGAACCATAAACCGCTACTTCGATGGATGTTATTTTTTATCCAAATGGTTGGAGTGATTATCAATACTGGCTCGAGGCAGATCTCAAGCTGCTAAAAAAAATCAATACGTTGCTAAAGGAATGTCAAAGAACTCCTTTCACAGGTAAAGGTAAGTCTGAGCCACTCAAAAATGAATTATTAGGCTGGTGGTCTCGGAGAATTGACCGCGAACATCGTTTGGTCTATCGAGTAAAGGACGGAGCATTAGAAATCGCGCAGTGTAGGCATCATTATTAAAAAAGACCCGCATCCCTGCGAGTCTTTTCATATTTCAAACTTCAGCTTTTTGATTTTTTATTCCCCCCTCAAGATCTCCATCGGCGGCTGATTGATGATCTTTCGGCCATTGAGCCAGCCCAATACTATCGTCAGGAAAGTGATCGCCAAGTAAAGCATCAAGGCTTCCAGCCAGGCGCCACGGAATTGGATATTGAATACAAACTCACTCAGGAGCCAAGTGGCTAGAAAAGATAAAATAATCCCAGACATAGAGGCTAAACTTCCCAAAAAGAAATACTCCAGGGTATTGATCTTAGTGACTATCGCCGAGCTTGCGCCGAGCGTCCGGAGCAAAATACTCTCCCGCATCCGCTGATATTTGCTGATGATCAAGGAACTTATCAACACTAAAATCCCGGTTGCAATACTGAAAAAAGCCATAAACTGAATCACAAAACTGATCTTACCTAAGATTTCTTCGAGCGTCTCCACGATCGTTCCAAGATTGATAATGGAAATATTTGGAAACTCCCGGACGATTTGCACCTGCACATCTGCGGCCTGTCGGTCATTTTTTGATTTGGTGATCAGTACGTGGAACTTTGGCGCTTGCTCCAAAACTCCGGCTGGGAAGATCACCAAGAAATTGGTCGATACTTGATTGAATTTTACATCTCGAAAACTCCCCACATAGGTTTTTATTGGTCTTCCCTGCACATTGAAGACTACCTCATCTCCTATTTTCAGGCCATTCCCTTCTCCAAAGCCTTTTTCAAGAGACACGAAAATACTGTCTCCTCGAGCTCCGACGGGAACCAATTCTCCAGACGTAATCGTCTCTGAATCTATTAATGTATCTCGATAAGTCACCCGAAACTCTCGATTGTACAACCATCGCGAATAATTCTCCTCATCAGAAAGGGCCTCATTTTCCTTTTTATCAATCCCGTTAATTTCATCGAGTAGCATGGTAACGATCGCTACCTCTTGCATAATGGGAAGATCTTGGGCTTTAATCGTGTTTTTCACATCTTCCAGTTGGGCAGTCTGGATATCGAACATCAGCATATTCGGCTGATCCTCTTTGTCTGCAAAGCGAGCCTCCTGAAGCAATTGATTTTGAAGAAAGTAGAGCGTTGAAATCATCGCCGTACCTAGTCCAATAGTAGCAATAAGTGAAACCGTTTGATTATTTGGGCGATACAGGTTGGCCAAGGCTTGTCTTAAGGTATAGGTAAAAGAAATCGGTAAAAACCTCCGAACAGCCCAAATGATCAATTGTGCAACACCCCAAAGAATTCCAAAGGCAAACACCACAAAACCGGTAAAGCCAAAGGCAAGCGTAACGTTACTCAAAAGGTAGTAGCTAAATCCCCAGATAAAGGTCAAAATCCCAACGATTACCGCCCAGCGCAATGGGTCCTTGAGGATTGTAGAATCCGCAGTCTCCGGCCGAAGCGTGGCCATTGGGGAAACATTCCGAACCTTGAGCAGCGGTAAAAGCGCAAACAACACCGAGACAAAAAGACCAGTGACAATTCCAAAACCAACTGATAACCAAGAAATCCCAAAAGACACCTTCACGGGAAGAAAATCTGAGAATACGGCAGGTAACACAAACTGCAGTAAGGTTCCCAGCAATGAGCCAAGAATAGCTCCTGACAAACCCATAATTACTATTTCGGTCAGGTAAATCAAGAGCACGCCCTTGGAAGAAACTCCCAAACATCGCAGCACTGCCACAGATGCCAGTTTTTCCTTAACAAATACATTTACCGCACTCGCCACACCTACGCATCCTAAAAGCAAAGCGATAAAGGCAACCAAGCTCAGGAAATTGGAGAGATTTGCAAAGGAACTACCTGTGGATCGCTTTCGGTCCTCCACCGTATCGGCATCGATTCGCTCGATCTCCCAACTGTCCTCAAATGGCTTGATCAGTGCATCCACATCTGTTTTATCAGCGAAAAGAAAATACCGATTATAGTTTACTCGAGAGCCATACTGTACCAGACCGGTTTCTTCAAGATAAGCTTGAGGAATGTAAACCGCAGGTGCCACAGTAGCAGTGATGCCAGTTTGACCAGGAACTTTTTGAAGCTCACCAGCTATTGTAAACTCTACCTGTCCGACCTTGATTAGGTCACCGACTTGAGCATTGAACTGCGCCATTAGCGTTTTTTCTACTAAGGCTTTTTTACCACCAGATCGAAAGTCAGCATCGCCTGAAGCTGGAATAGTCTCAAAAAATCCATAAAAAGGAAAAGCGCCTTCTAAAGCTCGTACTTGAGTCAATCGACTCGATCCGCTTTTTGGGAAGGCTACCATAGAAGCAAAATTGACTTCCGAAGCCATATCTATGGCCAAACTATCCAAAGTTTGATCTCCAATTGGCTTACTGTTCTCCAACACCAAATCTGCCCCAAGAAGCTCTTGAGCTTGATTGTCTATGTCAGCAGTAAGATTTTCACCAAAGGAACTGATTGCCACCAAAGCGGCTATCCCCACTACTATAGAGGAGACAAAAAGCATTAAGCGGGAAATGTTTTTTCGGAAATCCCGAAAAGCCATTTTGATAATCCATCCAAAATCAGGCATGAGCGTCCTCCTGTATTTTACCGCCTTTGATATGAATGATTCGCTGCGTTTTGGCGGCCAACTCCAAGTCATGCGTAACTAAAACGAGGGTAGTACCCTCTTCTTTGTTCAAATCAAAGATTAATTTCTCGATCATTTCGCCAGTCTCCGTGTCCAAATTTCCAGTAGGCTCATCTGCGAAAAGTATTTTTGGCTCATTGGCAAAAGCTCGCGCGATCGAAACTCGCTGCTGCTCTCCACCGGAAAGTTGCGTAGGATAGTGAGTTGCTCGATCTCCCAAGCCGACTTTATCTAATAGTTCCTGTGCTTTTTGACGAGCATCTTTACGTCTTTTAAGTTCGAGTGGCACCATTACGTTCTCCAAAGCAGTAAGCGTCGGAAGTAATTGGAAATTTTGAAAAATAAAGCCTACGTTTTGATTTCTTACTGCGGCACGCTGATCCTCAGATAGCGTTTCTAAGGCATTACCGTTTAGATTCACCGAACCTGTAGAGCCAGAATCCAATCCAGCAGCAAGTCCCAGCAGCGTGGTCTTTCCTGAGCCGGAAGGGCCGACAATCGCCAGAGTTTCACCAGCTTCAATGTCAAAATTTACTTCGTCCAAAACGGTCAGTTTTCGACTACCACTCTGGTAGATTTTACTCAAATTTTTTATAGAAAGTATAATCATTGATTTTTTTAGGTTAGACAGATGCTTTAAAAACGAGTACTGTCACGCTTTGTTAACTGATCGTAAATGAACAATCACACGTTAAATAACAGCATTTGAATGGAATGTTGAACAGGAAATTAGAAAAGTGGCAGGAACTTTGGCTTTTCATTTGCACTTTATAGCCTCTTCATGAATCAGAAATACGGTATGACCTGAACTTTTCCCCAATATTTGCACTACTCATTTCTAAAGTACAATCCATATGATTCCCTCTAAAAACCTGATCATTCTACTATTCATCAGCTCCTTTGGTTTATTTTCCTGCAGTTCCGAAAAAAAGGAAGAATCTAAAACCCAGCTAGAAGAAGCCAATTCTTCAACAGTTCTATCTGATCAGAAAATCATTCTTTTCTACGGAAACAGCCTCACAGCAGGTTATGGCATCGATGCTGATGATGCTTTTCCAGGGTTGACACAGACAAGAATTGATAGTCTTGGGCTGGATTACAAAGTAATAAATGGCGGATTATCCGGGGAGACTACAGCCGGCGGACTAAGTCGATTGGATTGGTTTTTGGAAGATAAGCCTGAGATTTTTATTTTAGAATTAGGCGGAAACGATGGGTTGAGAGGAATCGCTTTAACCGAAACCAAAAGTAATCTTTTGGCTATGGTCGATAAAGTGAGAGCCAAATTCCCGGAGACTAAAATCATTTTAGCAGGTATGCAGATTCCTCCGAACATGGGGCAGGAGTATTCCAACGAATTCAAAGAAATTTATCCAGCCGTCGCCGAAGAAAAAAATGTGACACTGATCCCTTTCCTTTTAGAAAATGTGGGTGGTATTCCTGAATTGAATCTACCTGACGGAATTCATCCTACAGAGGAGGGACATCAACTCGTCTTTGAAACGATATGGCCTTTTATTGACCGATTAGTTGGCAATCAGGACTCTTAGCCTTTATCATCACAAATCCCTTCATGGATTTAGTTCCAATCTTCGGGCTCAAAAACACTTTTGGATCGACAGTCTCCTTCTTTAACCATTTGATTAGAGCCGTTGGTAGGTTGATGCCGGCGGCATGAGAAAAAGGATAACCACCACTGAATCGCGGGTTAAACTCAATTATATAAATACCGGTGTCGTTGACGATCACATCAATATCCATGACCAACGGATGACGAAAATGCTCCGCAATCCTCCGACCCAAGAGCTCAAGTTTTTCGTGCTTCACTGTCTGCACAACTTCAGTTTCACCACCTTTCCGTAACAATTTTTTATTGACAACGGTAAGTTGATAGTTGCCCTCCAAGTCATTGATGACATCAAGCATGTATTCATCCCCAACTATTTTATCCATGAACAGGATTTCTTTGCCAGGATCTTGCTGGCTTTCGTACTTTAAAAATGAATTTAATACCTCTTTTTGAGCCTTTTTGAAATAAAAATTTAATTCCTCTTCATCACTCGCTTCATATACTGAAAGTGAACCCATACCCCACCTTGGCTTTATGATAATTGGAAAATCGATTTCTCCAGAATCTTTAGCATTAAAAAACGATTCCAAATCAAGAAAATTTCCTTTGGTTTGGAATCCTTCCGATTTGAGAAAGAGATGAGTTTGATATTTATCATTGGCGAGTCTTGCCAAATGTAAATCAGGGACTAACACAAAAATCCCTTTCGATGAGAATAGATCCCTAGCTTGAGACAGGACCGGAAGATCATTATCCAAAAGTGGCACAACCAATTCAATCTTTTTTTCTACACAACACTCGAGAAGAAATGAGATATAGTCATCGGAATTAATAGGTGGGGCTATTTTGAAACCATCAGCTCGGTACAGAGCCGGGGCATCTTCATGGCTGTTTACAGCAAAAACTTCCCCTCCCATTGGATGTACCGCATCTCTAAAATAGTCTACAAGATAATTTCTGCGACCAACACTTGTCAATAAAACATTCATTAGAAATGATAGATTTTTTTTAAGAGGTGATTTTAGCCCACCGTTCATTTTCTCTGATCACTTTACAGGGATTCCCATAAGCGATCATTCCATCGGGAATATCCCGAGTGACCACACTACCTGCCCCAATCAGACAACGTTTCCCTATGGTCACATTGTTGGAGACCACAACACCAGATCCAATTTCAGTCCCCTGTCCCACAGATACAAATCCCGAAAGAATCGCCCCTGGATTCACATTGACAAAATCTTCCAAAATGGCATGATGCCCAACTGAAGCTGATCTTTTAAGAGTAACCCCAAAACCAAGATTAGACATTGTAGAAACGACCGCCATAGGCTCCATCACCAACCCCATTCCTGCAGTTGCGCTAGGAGCAAAGTAGGTATTCGGATGAATAAGGCTGATGTACTGATCTCGATTGATTTGGTGTTTCTTCAAAAAGTAGTGATAGAGTAAATACTTTACGTTACCATGGTGAACCCCAAATTGCACCGGGAAATTTCTGTCTGCACCAAAATGATATTCATGGTCAAAAACACAGCTCCCTTGATAAAGATGAGTAGGGTAAGGACAATCCAACCTGTCCACATTTTTTATAATGTCATAGGCTAAACAACCATATATCTCTGAGGCCAAATCCATTAAAATCGGAACTCCTCCATCACTATGACCTAATAGAATCAATTTTTTCATAAAATATTATTTAGGAATTCCTTAACTATTTATCAAAGTAACTTTTAAGACCCATTTAAACCCTGATCCCTTTAGCTGGCCTGATGAAATTGATGTAATACCTTTTCACCGAATGACCCACCGTACGAATGAATTGGAATGGATTTTTATGCAAATAATAAAATAAATACCAGTTCATTTTGATCATGGTTTTATGGTTCTGAATACTTGATCTGCTCCGATAAACCCCATTGGGATTTAAATTATAGACCGAAGTCACTTTGGGAACAAATATAGTGTTGCCCCTTATTTTATAGAAAGTGAACAAGACCATATCAAGGATATTTGCTTTCATAACGACCTCATTTTCCAGAAGCTCGTTCATGGCATTTCTCATCATCCAACTGGAAATATGTCCGAAATAATTCTTCTTATTCAATTGATCAGGTGTATAAATACAAAATTCATGGGGAAGTCCTGAAGGCCTAACTAAAGGATCTCCATCAATGAATGTGTCGGTAATGCACAGCGAAGCATTTGGATACCTTTCCAATAAATCGAACTGAATCTGAAGTTTTTGGCTGTCCACCCAGAAATCATCCCCATCGCAAATGCAGACATACTTACCCCTTGCACTCCGATACAGCGCCAAATGATTCAATCTGCCAGTCTTTCTGCCATTCCGGACCATCTTGTCTTCAGCACATCGCAGAAACAGCCTAATCTTATTAGGGTTAGCGGCAGCATAATTCTGGCAGATCTCCCTGGTTCCATCTGTGCTGTCATCTTCTCCAATGAGGATTTCATAAGGGAAATTAGTTTTTTGAGAAAGTATACTATCCAAGCATTCCTGGATGTATTTGACATGCTGGAAAGTCGGCACACATACCGAAACCAACGGTTCTATTTGATTCACTAGCTTAGACTCATTCGAGTATTTCATATCGGAGATTAACTCTACAAAAGATTATTTGAGTCTTTTTGACAAAAAAGACAGTTGCACAATCCAAAACCAATAAAACATTTCATGCATTTTTTTCACAATTCACTAAAGGCAGTACATCAATCCATTAATCTAATTACAAGTTAATAAATACCCTAGGTTTAATACCGTCACGTAAAAAATCGTCATTTATCCCCCTCCTACAAAAATAGCCCATCGCTATTAAAGTTGAATTTATATTCAGCAGATGTTGAGCAAATCAGCCTAGCTTAAAATAATAATATGTATATCCGCAATTGCACCAGTAAAAATCAAAAAGTAGCTTATTATATGTTAAACACTAGCATTACTGGTATTTCTCCCAATCGCTGTCGCAACGTCATCGGCCTACCTCGCCTTGGCGGGCCTTCCAGCCAGATACACGAAGAAAAAGAGATTACTGGCGTAATTGCGGATAATCACAAATAATAATTACTTGGAATCTTATTGGTGGAGTAACAAATTTGGATAAAAGTTGCCTGCATACCTAAAATATTTCCAAAAAGGAGGTCCGCACTATCAAATCATTATCGACCTAATCAAACTTTCTAATCGGGGGGGGGATTACTAACCGCTTGCTTCGCAAAATTCATGAAAGATGACGCAAGTGAATACATTTACATTCTAAACTTAATGATCTAATATCGTGGATCTGTCTCTGGAAAATATCTTCCTAAACGGCTTTTGAAAATGATCAATCCCGAAGAGAATTCACATACACTATCTTATATCCCATAAACTATGATTTTGAATGTTGGATCATCAGACTTACCTTAAACTGAACGAAGACAATAATGATTTACACCTCATATGAGCTGTAGGCTTGCGCTTTAGTTTCATCTGAAAAAAACAGCAACATGGGTTAAAAAGCTTTTCTGGCGAGTTCTTCCTGTTAGGTTAGGTGCCAATTTATGATCGTCCATTTTGTTGGTCGTCTTTCATTTGGATCTTTTAATCTATCCCAATTACGTTAGTGGCAGATAAATTCTATTTTTAATAAATATATTGAAGCAGATTTTCAGATTAGAATGAAAAACTTTTTTTCTGGTAGCGCTCATTGTACCCCAGTAGATCATTACAACTAATGAAGCGATTAATAAGATTAGTGAAAAGAGAGTTCCTCAAATTCATAGCGCAGCAGAAGTGGTATGCTAAAGGTTTACCAGTGATAATGGATTCTTCGAAAAAAAAATATTTTATCAAGAATGGCTTCTTTCCAAGCTCAAGTCTGTTTTTTGACTTTTCCACTTATGGTTTTGCTGACTATCTCAACGATAGAGACTATAAGAAGCTTTACCCATTGAACCCTCCTTCTATATCGACCCTGATAGATAATAAGGCCTACGTTCCACTACTATTTCAAGCCCATCCTGAATGGCTTCCAAAATTCTCCGCCTACTTGAGGAATGAGGAATTAATTTTTTTCAAAGGTTTGGAGAATGCTCCTAGGGATCTTACGGAATTTTGCAGGAAGGCCATTGAACAATATGGTAAATTGATAGTAAAACCTACCGGTGATGGAGGAGGCCGAAAGATCTTTACAGTAAACGCTGATAATTTAGAAGAAAAAATTGGCAGGATACTGTCCGGAGAAGTGATCCTCAGCAGTTATATGGAAAATGAACCATTCCTAAAGGAGATTTACCCCTACTCTTTAAATACGATTCGCGTCGTTTTTTTCAAAACAAGCAAATGGAAAAATAAAATACTAATGATTGGGCACAGGTTTGGCACATCGATTTCGAAGGAGGTAGATAATGTCTCCAGTGGAGGGATCGGTTACTCAGTAAATAAGCAAACCGGCGTATTGTGCAAACCTTATTGTTACCAAATACCTTCGCATCCCGAGCAATTTGATAAGCATATGGATACTGGGGTACAGCTAAGGGGATTTCAAATTCCAGATTGGCCTTCTCGATTAAAGGAAATTCAAAAGATTGTCGACTACTTAGATTTTGTACACTACGCAGGATTGGACCTAGCTTTTACTACTGAAGGAATCAAGATAATAGAGATTAATTCCCATCCAGAATCTATTATAACTCAGTTAGATTTTCCTGCTTTACTGGATAAAGAATTTAAAGAATTTGTCGTCAAAAGAGGATATCTAGGAATTACCAATGCTTAAAGATGAATTACAGAATCAACTCATGTAGTTTAAAAAGACTTATGCAGCATACTACTCCACTTCAGCATTGCCCCTATTTTTCGGCCTTGACCCAAACAGATTTTTATCTAAAAAGAGAAGACCTTTTCCCAGAGGGCGGAGGAGGGAACAAAGCCAGAATGATTATTAAAATTCTACAAAAAGCCAAACTAGAATCAGCTTCCTACATTATTACCGCGGGAGGGCCTTATTCTAATTTCAACAGGGCTTTAGCGTTAATTTCCAGTAGTATGGAGTTCAAATTAAAAATCATCCTTTATGATAAGAACCCTCACATACGCCAGGAATCTCTCAACAAACGAATCTGTGATCAATTAGGAGCCGAATACGTTTTTTGTACTCCTGATCTAGTCTCCGAAACGATAGAACGAGAAATCAATCAACTTCAAAGCGCTGGTGAATCTCCATTTTTTATCTACGGAGGGGGGAAATCCCGCGAAGGTATAAGTGCTTACGCTGAATTGATTAAAGAAATAAAAACCAAAAACCAATTCGACCCAGATCTTATCAGTACCACATTCGCTACAGGAACCACATTTTCTGGGCTTTATGCAGGAATTCACGAATACTCTCCTAAAATTGAAATACTAGGAATTAGCATTGCTCGACAAAACGAAGCCTCAGTCTCGATAGTTTTACAAAACCTAACTGACTTTTTTGCGCCCAAGACTGTATCCTTTTCGGCTACGCCTTCAAAGAAGACCCCCAAAGGGTTGAGATGCCATCAATAATGTGGTGAAACTTTACACCTAATGTTTTATAGGTTCCCTTGCATATCCTAGGGTATCTCTCCATACTGGATGTCACTGTAAATCCTCCATTTTCGAAGATCAAGGTCACCTCAGAACTGAGAAAATCCGAATTTGGACCGTAGACAAAAAACTTTCCTGAGTAGGTGCCTTCGATGTTGGTCAACTTGGGAGATTCTTCTGAATCACAGTTCCAGAGGATCGCAACGAAAAGGATAAGACCTAGTGATTTCATGTTTCAACGCACGAATTTTCTGATTTTAGACTTTCTGCTTTTACATAATTGCCTAGGTTTCCAATGGAAATGTAGTCCGGGTTGAAGTATCCGACTAAAAATTATTTGTTTTTCTAAAATAAGTACTAACTTCTTTTTCTTTTTAAGTTGTAAAAACAATAAATTCATGGCATCACAGCCTATTGAGCTTATACTGGGCCGACAATTCATAGACAGCTTGTCAATGCCGGTTTTTTTAGTGGACACAGAGGGAACGCTTTTGTTTTATAATGAGCCCGCTGAAGAAATTCTAGGGATTCGTTTTGCAGAAACGGGTAGTATGCCAGTAGAGGAATGGTCCACCATCTTCAAGCCAACCGATAGTGATGGGAATCCTTTACCTCCCGAAAGTCTTCCGCTGGTACAGACGCTCACGAATCACAAGCCATCGCAAGGATCGTTTTACATTGATAATTTGAAAGGTGAAAAGCACCTCATCAATGTGTCTGCGATACCCATCGAGGGAAGACCGAAGCGTTTCTTGGGAGCTATGGCTTTGTTTTGGAATTCTAATTTCTCATGAAAGTCAACGTATGGGGTTGCAGGGGTTCATTGCCGTCTCCGGGTCCCGAGAATATCATTTATGGTGGTAATACTTCATGCGTCTCGGTGGCCAAGGACGATACCTTGATTATCTTGGATGGAGGTTCTGGAATTCAGCGATTGGGCAAAGTGATGAGTCCCGAGATAAAGGAACTTCATGTCTTGCTGACACATCTTCATATTGATCATACCATGGGGTTGGGTTTTTTTCAACCCATGTATAATCCGAATATTCAAGTGCACATCTGGGGGCCAAGTACGGCGCTCGAGCCGTTGCTACATCGGCTGAGAAGGTATTTTTCACCGCCTTTATTTCCTGTGCGAATGAACGAACTGCCCAATCATCCCATTATTCATGAGGTGGGCAATTCAGAGTTTACGATCGGCGATCTTCAGGTAAAATCAGCTTATATCTGCCATCCCGGGCCAACGCTTGGCTATCGGGTTACGGATGGGAATGCGGTATTTGCCTATATGCCAGATCACGAGCCTGCATTGGGCTCATCTAACTTCCCACACGATCCTGAATGGATGAGTGGCTTTGAAATTGCCGAAAATGCTGATTTGCTATTTCATGATGGTCAGTATACTCATGCCGAATATATGCCGAAGATAGGTTGGGGCCACAGCTCTGTCAATGATGCCATTGCTTTTGGGGAAGCCTGTAAAGTCAAAAAGATGGCGATTTTCCATCATGATCCGCTGAATTCAGATGAGCGATTGGAGGAGATTCACGAAGAAGGAATCACACAGACCAAACCAAACTATTCGGTGATTATGTGCAAAGAAGGTGAAGAGTTTGAGCTGGGGTGAGTTATTTCAAGGTTTTTTACCAGCCTCATAACCGGCCTCATACCCATCTCTCCACCCATCCTTCATTGCTTGTAAGGCTTCTTCCCAATTGAAGATAGTATCGATAAAAATCACTGCTACTAACCCCATAAAGAAGAAAAATACATCTCGCTTGGTAATCTTTTTCATTGGTTTTTGGATTTAGTATAGTTTGTGATAGTGCTGATTAGGGTAGCTTTTGTTGAAATAGAGTAGAAATTAATTTTGGGAAATCAGTCATGCAAGCAGTCTGATTCATGAGTAACAAGTGTCTTTAATGCTTGCTACATTCGACTGAGTTCCAACCACCCACAAATTCGTGAACAGTATTGCCTTAAGTCGTGGCAATAACCGTGATAAAGAATGTAAAAATCCCCAGGAAGAACATTGCAACATCTCTTTTTGTGACTTTTTTCATAGTGATCAATTTAGTAATGAAATTTAGGAAAAAACTTTAGTTATTTGTAAGTGGTTTTTATTTTCAAAGGATGTTTTTTTACTCACACTTTTATTACACCTATTAAAGCTGGATTCTCTTATGGGAATTCCCTCTGATTTGGAATTTAATTTTCGATAGGTTTTCGTGGTGATTTCACCATTAACTTATACTAATATGCGTATTCACTCTAATGTATGTGTAAAAAAAAAATCCTGAAAAGTATTCCCTCCTCGACTTAGTTCGACTCGCCCACCACAAGTCGCTCTAAGACCGGCTTCATTTATAGAAAGTTTGGGACGGCGGAAACCTAAATTCGAGAATAAAAGATACGTCTCCGCCACCCTTAAATGCCCAATTAACTCTGGGTACGAGCGTATTCGAGGCCAAGTTAAGCATCCGTAAAGCTTTGGTGATATACATATATCCAGAAGTACAGCCCTAACTTCGTGTTCATTAAGACCATGTTTGTTGAGGGGGTTCTAGTCTTTAATTATGGTGACGAAGAATTGTGTCGACGAATAATTGTCAAACTGCTTCCAAACCATTATTCAAAGTAAATATTTTTCACCTCCATCTTTTGCACCTGGTGATTTCAGGATTTCTGTCGCTACTAATTCTGCTGTGCGTTTGTGTTTACTTATCTTCACATGGCCCGCATTCGACACCATTTAATCCATCCTTAAAAGCCTGAACATTATTTTCCCAATCATAAATAACTTCGATAGTGAAGAATGTGAAAATCCCCAGAAAGAACATTGCAACATCTCTTTTTGTAACTTTTTTCATAGTGATCAATTTAGGAATGAAATATAGGAAAGAACTTTAGTTATATGTAAGTGTTTTTATGATTTAAGTTGGTTTAATAATCGGCAGCCTGTATCAATTCAGCGATAGCCTGACATAAGCCAATTCGTCTTCCAAGTTGATGAAGAGGTAAGCTTTCCCATCCTTTACAAATTGCGGGTTGGGATACTTTAAGCCTAAATAGGTAATGTCTTTTTCGCCTAAAAGCTCCATGTCTGGACTAAGGATACTGACAAAATTCCTGACTTTGGTTTCTTCATCTGCGATTTTGGGCAGATTAAAATTTGTGAAGCGATAAAAAACTTCGTTTTGGTTGTCCCAAATCATCCGCGAGAAATTTACCTCTTCGCGGAGTAAAGCTGATATTCTTTGCATCTCTTCATTCGAACTCACTTCATTTTGATACGAGCCGGTTTTTTCATTTGCAGTGAGTTGGTTGTTGTAGTTTATAAAGTGAAGTGAATCGGTTTTTGGATCAAGGCGGTATACCGAATTGAGAGCGTTGGTGTAGAATAACAATTGGTCTTGCCAAAGGCTGAGACTGATGTCGGGAGCTGACATGGACATCATATTTCCATCATCACTACTAAAGGCGATCCTGAATTTATCCAGCTTTTCGAATTCAGGAAGCTGCAAAACTAGCTTGGTTTTAGTGTCAAGGTCTAGCTCTAAAATATCTGATTGAAGCTTTTTGAAATTCATAAAAGTGCAATACATTTTCTTTCCATCACCTGAGAATCCCATTAAACTCAGAGAGCCTTTCTCTTCCACTCCTTCAGTCATCCAAGTTTGGTCTAATTTGATCCTTTGGTATACTTTACCTTCCAAGTCTTTGATTGTGATGCCACTACTCCAGCTGACAAATGCCAATTGGTCATCGCCTATCATTTTCATCATGTATGAATCCTTACCTACTCCTTCAGGCCCTTCGATCTCAAAGGACTGTTTTTTCAGCAGGCGAAGTGCCATCAAGTCCACAACCTCAACTTGGGAAGAAGCATAATCCCAATTATAAAGCTTGCCCAAATCACGGGTATACCCATGGCCAAAGCCGTTGGTCGCTGCCATTAGAATCTCACCTCCAGAATCCACCACCACGGTATCTGCCTGAATATTGATATCTGCATAGCCGTCGGCTGAGTTTTCTGCTTCTTTACCTCCGCATGCGCACAATAATAATCCTGAAATAGCAATAAGAATTTTCCTCATTATTCTGAAATTTTAGTAATAAGTGACAGGATTTGCTGTGCAAAAACAATTCTGATCAGTTGACTTTTACTCTGCGCTTCTAGATTAATCCTAAAATTCATTTCTGGTAAAAATTTAGGTAGAAAATTATAATTTTTTGACTGTTCACTGAAGCGAGGATAGTGCAGGCTCAGAAATAAAAAATGGCTGGGAAAGGGGAATGGCTTCTTTGTAAAACAAATATTGTGGATTGCCGACTGTTGACCATTGGAATTATTCGTTCATCTTTTTGTAAATTTTCTTCATCATCAATTCTTTAACTAACTCGCCAAATACTTTATCCTCCAGTATTTTTTCAAAGATTTCTTGGTTTTGATCCATTCGTCCAAGAAGTTTATCAATAAACTTATCGTTGAATGCAAATTTGAAAGCATCGATTTTGTTAACTCTTGCTTGAATTTGCAATGTTTCATCTTCCATCAATTCTGCTTCAATTTGGTCAAAGAAAAGTTTGTCGGCTTCCTCAAAATCTGTCCCGAAGCGGTCATTTAATACGTTTATGATTTCCGAAAGTAAAGCTGCTTCTTCTTTTTCTCTCTTTAGACCTGCTTCTGATGTTCCGCTTAATTCTCCTTCTTCTCCTTTTTGTAATTCGATTGAGCCTTCTTTTATCTTCTGTAATCGGTAATATTCCAAAGCCACTTCATCATCTAAATGCAAGGATTCGGAAAGTTCTCTTTTCGGTAGTCTTGTTTGCAGCAGTTTGGCATACGCATAGAATTTTTCAAATTCCGAATCAATGAAAGGCATGATTTGAGAAAGAAAAGCATACAGATTAGTCCAAGAACGTAAGCCCTTTTTGAACTCGTCTTGTTTTTCTTCCTCTGCAATGGCTTTGAATCTGTCCACAGCAGGGTCTGTAAAAGCGTATAGATGTTTTTGCTGTTTCGGGTTGTTCAGCTTTGTCTTTGGGTCGAAATATACATTGGCAAAAGCTTCAATTTCCTGTGTCCAATAAACTTGAAATTCATCTAATCTTGCTTTCAGGTCATACAAATGATTGATGTCCGTTTCTTCGGTTACGGATGTAACTTCATAGTAAGGTTGAAAAGAATCTAAAATGGTTTGTCTGTCATTGGCAAAATCCAAAACAAAGGTGTCTTCCTTGCCGGGGTGCATTCTGTTGAGACGAGATAAGGTCTGAACTGCTTTTACACCCGAAAGCTTTTTATCTACATACATGGTATGCAGCAAAGGTTGGTCAAAACCTGTTTGATACTTATCGGCTACAATCAGAATTTTGTATTCGTCTCTATCAAAAATGGTTGGTAATTCTTTTTCACTATAGCCAGTCATTTCGGGTTCTGAAACACCATCAGGGGCATTGTCGTCAATCACTTTACCAGAAAAGGCAACCAATATTTTGATTTCATTTCCATAGCCTTTGACTTTTATATATCTACCGACTTCCTCAAAGTAGCGTTTGGCATGTAATCTTGAACCGCATACCAACATGGCTTTAGCTTTCCCTCCTATTTTTTTAGCAACTATATTCCTGAAATGCTCAATGATAATTTCTGTTTTCTGTGCTAAATTGTGAGGATGCAGGGAAACATATTTACCAATGGCTTTTGCTGCTTTTTTCTTGTTTAGATTTGGGTCTTCTTCAATTGCTTTGGTTAGTTTAAAGTAGAGTTCGTAGGTGGTGTAATTCTGCAACACATCCAAAATAAAACCTTCCTCAATGGCTTGACGCATGGAATACAAGTGGAAAGGTTTGGGTTTACCTTCGGCATCTTTGTCACCAAAAACTTGTAAGGTTTTATATTTTGGTGTAGCGGTAAATGCAAAAAATGAAATATTGGATTGTTTACCTCTTGCTGCTGCCGAACGTTCTATTTGTTCTCTTACAAAATCGTCTGCGGTGTAATCATTTGAAAAATCTACGTCGATAGACGCAGCATGCTGCGTATCTATGTCAATAGATGCGGCGTGCCGCGTATCAACGTCGATAGACGCAGCGTGCTGCGTCTCTACGGAACCTAATACCTCTTTTAATTTTTTACTTGCTTCTCCACCTTGGGAGCTGTGGGCTTCATCTATTATAACGGCATATTTTCTATCAGGCAGTTCTCCCACTTTATCCACCACAAAAGGGAATTTCTGTAAGGTGGTGATAATGATATTCGTCCCATAGCCTAATGCAGCTGCCAATTGCGTACTGTCTTTGTCTATTTTTTGAACTACGCCTGTTTTATGTTCAAATTGGTAAATGGTATTTTGCAACTGTTGGTCAAGGACTTTTCTATCAGTTACTACGATTACAGAATCAAAAATGCGTTCATCTGTAGCATTGTGCAAACTCGATAAGCGATAAGCCAACCAAGCAATGGAATTACTCTTACCCGAACCTGCGGAATGTTGTATCAAATAATTTTTACCAATACCAACATTCAACACATTATTGCCAATGCTTCTAACAGCATCTAATTGATGGTATCTTGGAAAGATTAATTTCTCTTTCTTATAGATTCTCCCTTCTACTTCAATTTCTTCGGTTTGTAAATGCACAAAGCCTTGAATGATTTCCATCCAACTATCTTTCTGCAAAATGTTTTCCCACAGGTAAGCGGTTCGGTAGCCTTCTGGATTCGGCGGATTGCCTTTGCCATTGTTCGCTCCTTTGTTGAATGGCAACCAATAGGTTTTACTGCCATCTAATTTGGTGGTCATAAACACCTCGTCTTGGTCAACTGCAAAGTGAACCAAAGCCCGTTTCTTAAATGCAAAAAGTATTTCTCTGTTATCTCTTGTTGTGCTGTATTGTTTTAAGGCATTGCCAACATTCTGCCCCGTGAACTGATTTTTAAGTTCTAAAGTGGCTACAGGAATACCATTGAGCGAAAGCAATACATCAACGGAATTTTTAACCTTCGTGCTGTAATAAATTTGTCGGCAAACTTTCAGATTGTTTTTGTTGTACAAATCCACAGCATCAGGATTAAGCCCCGAAGCGGGTTGAAAATAGGCCATCTGAAAACGCACCCCATAATCTACAAAGCCATTGCGAAGCACATCCAAGCTACCTCGTAAATCCAATTCTTTGTATAGTCTTTGTATGACCCGATTGTCTGCATCTGCTCCGTGAATGGCAGAAATCTTTTCCCATCGTTTGGGTTGTGATTCCTGTAAAAATTTAATTACCTCGTATTTAAAAATGCCCAATTCTGGGCTGTAATCGGGTGCATTGCCTTCTGTATAACCGCCTTGTTCAACAAGCGACTGCACCAAAGCTGTTTCAAATGTATTTTCGGTTGTTATGTTCATGCGGAATAAAATTTATCGTCCTTCCAATTATCAGGATTATTTATGATATAATTTGAAATGCGTTGGTATTCCGCATCATTTCGGATGATGTGATCGTGAAAACGGGGTTGCCACCCATTTTCAAATCCCAATCGGTTGGCATGTTTGGTTACGGCCGATTTGTAGGAACGGATAATGGTAGAAACGGAATTTGATTTTGGGGATATGGCGGCCATTTTTTCGTTTTTTACAGGTGGTTGGAATTGCGATTGCGATTGCGATTGCGATTGTACAGACGTTGCATGCAACGTCTGTACGACGGATTCGTCACCGCCGACGTATCCCTCACCGCCGTCCCCACCCGGTTTATTCAAAATCAATATCCCATGAATATGATTGGGCATGACCACAAAATCACCCAAATCAACAAATGGGGAATGATTCGGGATTTCGTGCCATAAAATATCTGCAATCACACCCTGGTGTGACAATATCATTTTTCCATTTTTGATTTCCCCAAAAAAATGTTCCCGGTTTTGCGTACAGATGGTGATAAAATACGCACCATTCCACCCGTAATCCCACCATTGGGCTCGGGCAGATGCGATGCGGTATTTGTTTTTGAACCTATCCATATCAATCTATCACTTTCACTTTCCCCGTCACCACTTCACTTATCAATGCCGTGCGGTATTCGGATAATAAATCTATAAGCTTTTTGATTTTTGCAATTTGCCCATCAATGTGAAGACAATTCTTTTCAATGTGATGCACAATTTCAAGTTGTTCCTTAATGTCTGGTGCAAAAGCTACTTTAAGATTTTCAATTACATTCATTCCAATGTTGGGCTGCGTACCAAAAGACCAAAAAAGCCTTATTGAGTCTTGGAAATAGTCAGATTGTAGTGAGTAATACATGAAAAGAAAATTTACCTTTTGATTAACGCGAACCAAAGCCAGTGGTGACCAGATGTTAAAATTCTTATCAAAGTCAACTAATGCAATTTTCCCTGTTGTTGAACCCGACTTAACTATA
>Ga0335398_10000561_pt1 | contig 65130 bp, 62 predicted proteins | sample BON03_FD_205742 | JGI IMG/M metagenome (GOLD analysis project Ga0335398, IMG submission 205742) | Freshwater microbial communities from Lake Bonney liftoff mats and glacier meltwater in Antarctica - BON-03 (spades assembly) (version 2) | ecosystem: Environmental > Aquatic > Freshwater > Ice >... | reverse complement strand
TGTTTAATAATATTTTTAACTACCAGCTCATTATTAAAATTAATGATAGCAATGCAATCATTGCTAAGACCCAAACTTCGGTCGACGACCAACAAGTCACCGCTAGCAATCTTGTGATCATTCATAGAATTTCCCTGAACCCGGATCGCAAAAGTTGCTGGAGCATTTTTAATAAGCTCCCTATTCAAATCTATTTCGTCTTGAACATAATCTGTTGCAGGAGAAGGAAATCCTGCAGATACTTTTTGTAATATGAGGGGTATTTTCATGTAAATTATGTTCTTGTTTTGTTCTAAATACTCGATTAGACATAGACAAGTCAACGAAGAAACGTGGGAATAAATTAATAAATTTTTTTAGTAAAGTTCTGGTTGCGAAAACAGATTGTTGAACAATCCTTATTGTTACAATTTAAGTAATAAATCTTTTAATTTTGATTTGCTCTCAAGACCAAGACCAATAAATTTAGGAAAAGTAACGTAACTATTCTCAACAATAGAATTGTCTGGAAACCCGCCAAAAGGTTGAAATAAATTTGGATAAATTTCATTACCGCCCAAACTCAATCCAGCAGCAATATTGCAGGATAGTTGGTGACCCCCGTGAGGAATAATTCTACTAGGACTCCATCCATAATCCTTCATCATGTTTAAAGTTTTCAAATATTCAATCAGTCCATAACTCAATGAACAATCAAACTGTAGCCAATCTTTATCTTTTCTCATACCGGCATAACGAATTAGATTTCTTGCATCCTGCATAGAAAAAAGATTTTCACCGGTTGCAACAGAATTTTTATATTGCTCACAAAGTTTAGCGTTAAGCTCATAATCCAAAGGATCACCTGCTTCTTCATACCATTTCAAGTCGTAAGGCTCTAATGCTTTGGCGTAACTAAGTGCTGTTGCCAAATCAAACCTTCCATTCGCATCCACACATAGATTGTTTCCGCTACCAACTATATTCAAAACACTTTCAATTCTTTTTAAATCTTCTTCTAAGGGCGCTCCACCAATTTTCATTTTGACGGTAGTAAAACCCTGACCGACATAATTCTTCATTTCCTCTTGCAGCATGGCAATATCTTTTCCTGGGTAATAATAACCGCCGGCCGCATAAACAAAAATTTTATTTGTAAATTTTTTATTACCGTATTTATGTGCAAGAACTTCATACAAAGGCTTCTGTTCGATTTTAGATACCAGGTCCCAAATTGCCATATCCAATGTGCCGACCGCTGTAGACCTTTCACCATGTCCTCCTGGCTTTTCATTGTGCATCATTAACTTCCAAATTTTTTCAGGACTAAAATTAGTTCCTTCGTCGTTAAGGATGTCCTTGGATTTTGCTTCTTGTATTCTTGGGATAAATCTTTTTTTTAATAATTCGCTAACTGCGTATCTGCCATTAGAATGAAAACCATAACCAACTACTTGCTCTCCATTGATTTTCTGATCGGTTTTTATTGCTACTACGCTGCAATCCATTTTTGAAAAATCTATATAAGCATTTTTTATTGCTGAACTAATAGGTACAATTTGCTCAACTATTTCTGTAATTTTCATGGATTGTATTAATATCGTTTAATGCCTAAACCACAATCCTTCCGGCAGAGGAACTTGTAATAAATTTTTAAAACCAAAATATAACAAAAGAACAAAAATTGTTCCTGCCGTCATAAAAAAAATCTTTTGTTTAATAGTGGTTTTGTTTTCACAGTTAATTAAAACTAACAAGTTAAAAGCAATTAAGCTCGTAATAATAAAACCAGACCTTTCTAAAAAATAAATCCATCCAAAAAATACAATAACTAATAAAATAATCTTTAACTTCAAAACTGAATCGTTATGAATTTTAATTTCTAACTTAAAAGATCTCACTAATAGCAAAATTGATAAAAAAACCAAGATAGTACCAATGGCTAATGGAAAAACAGCAGCAAAATCACTTAATGTAGTTGCGTCTAAATAAACAAGACCAGATAAAATAAAAAAAACAATAGAAGATATAAATGAAATTTTATCTTTAATCATTTATCAATACCTTTTTCTTAAAAAACTTTTCTTTTAATGTCGGATAAAACAATCCAACCAAAATCATAGATATAATACTAATAGAAATAGGTCTTCCAAAATAATTGGTGAATATTGCTTCTTGGGCATTTCCAATAATATATGCTTGAACAAACCCCTGTTCTGCAATGCCTCCGAGCACTAAACCCAAAACAATGGGAGATGCTTTAAATCCTGCTCGATTAAGAATCCATCCAATCAAACCAAAAAAGAACATAAAATAAACATTTAAAATACTATTTTCAATCGAATAACTGCCAATAATCGTTAAAAAAATAATTGAAGGAATTAATACTTCTTTAGGAACTTTAATAATAAATTTATAAGCGTAACGACCCATCAATAAGCCTAGTGGCAACATAATAAGAGTTGCTAAAGCTAAGCCAAAAATAAAGGTGTAAACAATATCCGATTGCTGTGTAAACAAAGTATTTCCTGTTTTAATTCCCTGTATTAACAGAGCCCCCAATATGACTGCGTCTGGTGGTGTTCCTGGAATTCCTAAACACAAAGTTGGAATAAATCCTCCTCCAACAGTTGCGTTGTTTGCGGTTTCTGAAGCCACCAATCCTTCTGGCTCTCCTTTGCCAAAATTATCTTTATTTTTAGAAGTTCGTTTAGCTTCTCCGTAAGAAACAATACTAGCAATACTGCCTCCTGCTCCAGGAAGAATACCTATGAAAGTTCCAATCAAAGATCCTCTGACTGCTGCAAATTTATTTTTAGTCATAATAGAAAAACATTCTACTAGTCGCAGACTTTTGGGAGTTTCCGATTCATTTAAGTGCTTTCCTTTTAGACTGGTCAAATCCAAAATAACCGGGATACAAAATAGTCCTATCATGGCACTGACAATTTCTATTCCACTATTTAAAAAACCAATATTACCAGTTAATCTCATATCTCCACCAACAACTGAGACACCAATCATTGATAACAATAATCCCAAACAAGCTCCTATTAATGATTTTATATTGTCTCCTTCTGCTAAAGTAGAAATTAAAGTAAGGCCTAACATTGCAAGCCAAAAATATTCTGTTGGACCAAATGCTAATGAGATACTTGCAAGTGGTGGCGCAAATAAAGCCAAGCATATCACTCCAACCATGCCTCCCACAAAAGATGACATGCAACTTATAGACATCGCTAAATCACCATCTCCTTTTTTAGCCATGGCGTATCCGTCAAAAGTTGTTGCAACTGCGGATGGAGTTCCGGGTGTATTGATCAAAATTGCTGACCAAGACCCTCCAAAAATTGCTCCTGTGTAGATTGCTCCCAATACAATTAGAGCAGAAGATGGATTTAAAGAAAAAGTAAATGGAACTAAAACAGCAACAGCCATTGTTGCTGAAAGCCCTGGCAAGGCACCAATAATGATGCCTGCCATAACTCCTACAAATGCTAAGCTTACATTAATCAAACTTAGTGCGGACAAAAAATCCGCCAGTAGACTTGTCATCTAAATAATGAGCTTATTATTTAATTAAGCCTAAAGTTTTAGCTATAGACTCGTTTATTTTGATTTGCTCTGCCATAAACTTGTCTATCTGATCATGACCAATGTTTACAACCACATATCCACCTGCTTCCATAGTTTTAACAAAGTTTTTATCAGCATTAATTTTCATTAATCTGTCTGAAAGTTTTTTCTTTGTAGCTAGAGACGCTGATTTAGGAAGCGCATATCCTCTGTAAGCTCCTGAAACAATGTTATAACCTAGTTCTTTAAATGTAGGAACGTCTGGAAATGCAGGGAGTCTTTTCTCAGAAGCAACTGCAAGCATTCTAACTTGTGTTCCTTGCTTTGAAGCAACTGTTGAATAGCCAGCTGATCCTTCCACTTGTTTTCCTAACAATGCCTGAACCGCAGCCCCTGTTCCCTTGAAAGGAACGTACGTAGCTTTAATTCCAGCTTTTTCTAACTGAATAGTTAAAAGATGATTTGCAGAATAAGTTCCAGATCCTGACAAAGTTAATTTTCCAGGATTTTTCTTAGCAAATGCCGCCAGGTCTTTAAAAGTTTTATGCGGGCTAGAAGCTTCTACAAGAATAGCATCTGGTGTGTAGTGAAAAAAAGTAAATACATTTAAGTCACTAGTTTTGTAACCAGCTTTTGCTTTATTAGCTATTGGTTGCATAATAATATGTGGAAGGTTTGCACCCATGATTAAACTTCCATCATTTTTTTCAGAGTTTAGTGATTGCCACGCAACTGCACCGCCACCACCTGGCTTATACTGAATCACCATATCTTCATTAAACATTTCTTTGTAATATTTTTGCTGCAATCGAGCAGTAACATCTGACTCTCCTCCTGGTCCAAATGGAATAATATTATTTACCTGAGCATTAGCTGAAGCTATGCCCATAACTAAAATAACCGAACTTACGATTAATTTTTTTATTATAGATTTTAATTTGATCATTTAGATCTCCCCTTGTTAGTTTGTTAAGCAATCTAATTACTATGCTTGCCGAGCTCAAGTCAATATGAATAAGTAAATAACTGTATCGAAAAATAAATTGAGTTATTTGTTATCCGTATTCTTTTTGAGTTGATAAAACTAATTTGTCTAGAAGGTTGATTATTTTTTTTGCATCCGGAGCAGAGAAGTGCTTTAAAATTTTTCCTCTTCTTAAGCTTGTAAAACTCTCTATTTTTTTAAAAATAATCTTGCCCCTATTAGTTAAGACAAGAATATTGCTTCTTTTGTCTTTTTCCGCCTTAATTTTTTTTATTAAATTCTTTTTTTCTAGAATTTTTGAAATTCTACTCACCAATCCTGGATCAATCCAGTGAACAGAGGTTATTTCGCTTAATGTGGTTTCGCCTCCAAGTTGTCCCATAATGTTGATTGTGGTTATTTCGGAGTAACCGAGGCCCTCTGAACTAAAAAATTTGGTAGATTGAGATTTGTAGAGGGTAAAAAGTTTATTAATTTTATACACAAAAGAAGATTTAACTTTTTTTAAATATTTTTGTTTTGATGTGATTATTTTATTTGACATGTCAAATACATTGAAATACATATCCTAGCATATGTCAAATACAGATTTTATAGTTCACGATAAAGAAGATAGCGTAGGCGTTGTTGTGGTTGAAAATACCCACGAAAACCAAGAATGTACTGGTTGGGTGATGGAAGATGACAGCACTATCAAAATAAAAGCTAATGTAAAAATTCCTTTGGGACATAAAATTGCCCTTAAAGATTTTAAAACAGGAGATACAATTATTAAATATGGATATGATATAGGCAAAGTTGTAGCCGATATAAAAAAAGGCGACCACGTTCATGTTCACAACGTAAAAACAAAGAAATGGTAAAACAATAATTATGGCACTTCCAAAAGCGTTTCAAGGATATAGAAGAGAAAATAAAAGAGTAGGAATTAGAAATCACGTAATTATCTTACCAGTGGATGATATTTCCAATGCTTGTGCGGAAGCAGTAGCAAACAATATAAAAGGAACTGTCGCTATTCCTCATTCTTACGGCAGATTGCAGTTCGGTGCAGATTTAGAACTTTTTTTCAGAACGATTATTGGAACAGGAAAAAATCCAAATGTAGCAGCCGTTATAGTTATTGGTATTGAACCCAAATGGACACAAAAAGTTGTTGATGCAATTGCAGTGACTGGAAAACCAGTTGAAGGTTTTTACATCGAACGTCATGGCGATATAGAAACAACCATGAGAGCTTCCAGAAAAGCTAAAGATTTTTTACAGTGGGCTAGCGAAAAAACTCGAGAAGAATGTCCTATTAGCGATTTGTGGATTTCTACTAAATGCGGAGAATCAGACACAACATCCGGACTTGCGTCTTGTCCTACTGTTGGTAACATGTTTGACAAATTAGATAGTAGCAATGTTCATATGTGTTTTGGAGAAACTTCTGAAATTACAGGAGCAGAAACAATTTGCGAAGCAAGAGCCAAAAATCCAGAGGTTGGAAAAAAATTCATGAAAACTTGGAATGAATATAACGATTTCATTCTGGAAAATAAAACAAACGATTTATCAGACAGTCAGCCTACGGCTGGAAATATTGCGGGTGGCTTAACTACGATCGAAGAAAAAGCATTTGGCAATTTGCAAAAAATTGGAAAAACAATTAAATATATTGATGTCTTAGAACCTGCGGAAGAGCCGTCTAAAGGGGGTGGTTTGTACTTTATGGACACATCATCTGCCGCGGCAGAATGTGTAACCTTGCAAGCAGCCGCTGGTTTTGTTGTTCATTTATTTCCAACAGGACAAGGAAATATCATTGGAAATCCCATTGAACCAGTGATTAAGTTGACTGCGAATCCATTAACGGCAAGAACAATGAGCGAGCATATTGATTTGGATGTGTCCGCAATTCTTAGAAGAGAAATGAATATGGACCAAGCTGGTGATGCTTTGATTAGTGAAACCATGAGAGTAGCTAATGGTCGAATTACATGTGCTGAAGCGCTAGGTCATAAAGAATTTGTAATTACCAAGCTATACCGAAGCGCATAGTTATTTTAAGAAATTAATTTTATTTTCTAATGCAAAAACTCTTAATCACAGAGATTATGGACGATGAAGAGGTCCAAAAATTACAATTAAAATTTGATACTATTTACGATCAAAACCTTTTTAACAACGAAGAAAAAATAATACAAATAATTCCTGAAATAGATGCGCTGATAGTACGAAATAACACATTAGTCAGCGAAGCAATCATTCGTGCTGCGAAAAATTTAAAAGTGATCGGTAGACTTGGTGTTGGCCTTAACAATATTAAAGTAGACCTATGCAAAGAAAGAAATATTAAAATCATTCCTGCGACTGGTGCTAATACAATTTCCGTTGCAGAATATGTTATTTCTTTTATGCTCGTTTTATCAAGAAAAGTATCTTTTTCTTCGGGTGAAGTTATCTCGGGCGACTGGCCAAGAGCTAAATTAATGAATGGTCGCGAACTATATAATCAAACTTTAGGTATTGTTGGATTTGGTGGTATTGGCAGATCCGTGTCTGCAAGAGCCAGGAGTTTTGGTATGAATATTGTAAGTTACGATCCCTTTATACAATCGCTAGAACCAGAATTTTCTTATGTACAAATGAAGTCTTTGGACAACCTATTGCTAGAAAGCGATATTATTTCTTTGCATGTTCCTTTAAATTCAGAAACAGAGAATCTTATAAATAAAAGCAAGTTACAATTAATGAAACAAGGAGCTATTCTGATCAACACCTCACGAGGAGAAATACTTGATGAAAATGCTGTGATTCAAGGATTGCAATCTGGGCATCTAGGTGGTGCAGCATTAGATGTATTTCAAAAAGAACCCCTAACACCAGAAGAGGGTCAAAAATTTAAAAACGTTCCAAATTTATTATGCACCCCTCACATTTCTGGTCTAGCAGAACAAGGAAACAAAAGAGTGAGTTCCTTAATTGCAAATTCAGTTATAAAATACTTTAACTTATGAAACTAAAATACTCAAAATTATTAACATACGTAGAAAAAATATTTGTTGGACACAACTTGTCCAAGGCACATGCAAAAATATCTGCGAAATATCTTGTCGATGCTGATTTTAGCGGAGTGAACACGCATGGACTAGCTCGTGTTTCTATGTACTGCATGAGAATAAAAAATAAATTAATCAATCCAAAGCCTAAAATTAAAATTAAAAAAATTAGTCCAAGTATTTTTCACATGGATGCTGATAACAGTGTTGGCATGGTAGCTGCTGACGCAGCCATAGATTTGCTTATCCAAAACACAAAAAAAAATGGAATTGTTTTAGTGGGAGTAAAAAATAGTGGCCATTACGGAATGTCCGGACTCTTTGCTGAAAAAGCTGCAAAAAAAGGGTTGATGATTTGGTGTTATACGAACGCACCTCCTTTTATACCTCCACACGGAACTATAAAGCCACTTTTTGGAACTAATCCAATATGCTTTGCTTGTCCAACAGAAAAAATTGGAAAACCTTTTGTTTTAGATATGTCGACCTCTTCTACTAATAGAGGCAAGCTACAATATGCACTTAAAGTTGGAAAACAATTAGAGCCTGGTATGGCCTTTGATAAAGATGGAAATCCAACGATTGATCCTGCCAAAGCACTTAATGGTGGAATGATTGCGCCAATGTCTACTTACAAAGGTTCTGGTCTTGCTTGGATGATTGATATTATTTCAGGAGTAATGACAGGTGCAAATCACAGTGGAAAAGTAAAAGATCCTTATAATGATTTAACTGGACCGCAAAATGTAGGTCACATGTTCCTTGCTTTTAGAGCAGATGTATTTTTAGGAAAAAACTATAAAAAAAGAATCAAGGAAAATATCTCTATAATAAAAAAATTACCTAAGAAAAAAGGAGTTAATAACATCTATTATCCCGGAGAAAATAAAAAAAATATTAAAGATAAAAATATAAAAACAGGAATAATAGTAGATGCAAAAATTTTAGAGGAACTTGACAAAACCGCAAAAGAAATTGGTCTTACAATCACAATTTAATTAAACATTTATTCTTGGATAAATTCTTTTTTTAATAATTTGCTAACTGCGTATCCGCCATTAGAATGAAAACCATAACCAGCTACTTGCTCTATTGATTTTCTGATCGGTTTTTATTACTACTAGGCTACAATCTATTTTGGAAAAATCTATATAAGTATTTTTTATTGCTGAACTAATGGGCGCAACTTGTTCAATAATATTCATAATCTTAAGCTCAGTGAAAGATTTGTTGTATTTTAAGTAAAGAATGCAAGTCAATATCTTGAAATAAGCATCTTAATCGATATGTTCACCTATCTATGAGATCTGCTTATCCCTTCTTCTTTTGCTTATTTCTTTTTATAGGTGTGGCTCATGCTGAAAATTCAGTTAAGGTTATTGATGGCGATACCATTCACATAGGTTCAAAAAAGTATAGATTTTCCGGGATTGATACTCCTGAAATGAAGCAAACTTGTAAAAAAGATAATCAAATAGTTATGTGCGGGGTCATTGCAAGAGATGCGTTGGTAAAAAAAATTAACAAACAGCAAGTTAACTGCAAAGAAGAAGAGGTAGATCGCTATAAACGAATAGTTGCTGAATGCTTTGTAAATAATGAGAGCTTATCTAAATACTTGGTGCGCAATGGCTATGCCGTTGCTTACCGCAAATACTCTATGAAATTTGTGGAAGATGAAGACTATGCAAAACAAAATAAACTTGGACTTTGGTCGATGAATTTTGATTACCCTTGGGACTATAGAGCCAAATTAAGATCTAAAGAAATTTTTGCGAGATCCGGTCAAAAATAATTGCGATCAATACAATTCCAACGCCGCCAACAAAAGCCTGGCCAATATCCAGCCTTCCTAAACCCACATACACGGTAAGGCCAAGACCTCCCGCTCCAATTAAAGCTGCAATCACCGCCATAGATAGAGACAGCATTAGAGTTTGATTTACACCAGCCATAATAGTTTTTAATGCTAGTGGTAATTCAATTTTATAAAGAATGAGCCACTTGTTGCAGCCTAATGCTTTTGCAGCACTGACAAATCTTTGTTCCACCTGTCTCAATCCAAGATTGGTTAATCTTATGACAGGTGCAATAGAAAATATAATAATAGCAATTACTCCAGGGGTTATTCCAATTCCAAATAACATTACCACAGGAATTAAATAAACAAAACTTGGTATGGTTTGCATCACGTCTAATATTGGCCTTAATATTTTTTCAAAAATTTTACTGCGTGAAGCAAGAATTCCCACGGGAATTCCAATAATCGAACAAAATAATACGGCTGTAATGATCATTGCCATAGTAGTCATGGTTTCTTCCCAAAGATCTACCAGATCAATAAAAACTAAACTAATAAAAGTAAATATCGCAAATCTAATTCCGTTAGTTTTAAAAGCTGCAAAGACAAAAAATAAAATCACCACAGGAAGTGGGACCATATTTAAAAAATAATCTAAGCCATTCAAAACATTATCGATGGGAATAGAGATTTTTTTAAAGAGTGGTCGTTGATTAAACAACCACTCTTTAGCATATTTCTCTACCCATTCCGATACGGGAATGTAAGCGTAATGTGAGGGATTAAAAATGTTCAAGGAAACTATTTCGTAGCCGCAATCCAGCTATCGAATGTTTTTTGATTTTTTTTAACCCAAGCCTTAGCGTGTGCCTGAACTTCTCGCTCACTTTTTTCACCCTTGTTCATTTGCATATTTTGCGCTGCAATGTCTGCTAATGGAATAGAGGCTACTTCTAGTAGTTTTTCTACTTTTGGGTTTTTTTTCAAAAATGCAACATTGGCAACTGGGCGAATATCGTCCGCTCCAAAACCTAAATTGATCGCAGGTTTCGTTGCATTGTCCACTTCAGTTACTGTTGTTTTTGAGTAAGGAACTTCAATCCAAACTACATCTTTTCCAAGTTTGAATGCTCCTACTGTCCAGTTCGGTGTCCAAGTATAAAATAGAATAGATTTTCCATTTTTATATCTTGCTAAAGCATCTGCCATAGAAGCAGAATATTCTGCTTGAATAGGATTAATAAATTCACCAAGTTTCAATTCAGCGAAATGTTTAGTAATCAGCTTTTCACAACCCCATCCTGGAGGACACGCAACCATATCTGCTTTGCCATCATTATTGGCATCGAATTGCTTAGCGTGTTTTTCAATATCTAGTACGCTCTTAATATTCAAGCGATCTGCTGTTTTTTTATCTACCAAATAACCTTGCAGACCACCTTTTTTCATTACATAGCCAACTGGTTTTACTTTACCCTTAGTCTCCGCAAGATATGTATCATGAGCTGTGAACCAACCGTTCACCCACAAATCTACATCTCCCTGAGCTGCTGCCACGTAAAAAATGGAGGGCTTGATTGGTTTTAATTTTTTGATTTTGTAGCCCATTTTTTCTAAGGCTAATTTGTAAACCTCTGCTTGGAAATACCCTGTATCCCAATTTGCTTTGGCCATTTTAATTTCTTTAGCTTGAGCCAATGTTGATCCAAATAGTAATATGGATAAACAAATGAATGCTCTTAGTGTTTTCACTGCGTTCCTTCCGTTATATTTTGGTTAATGATTTTTAATTTTAACACGTATGAGTAGTTAATGTAACCGCAATACAACCAGAAAGTATGTTTTAGCACATCTTGTGTTTAATTTCTGCTAAATGGAAGATATGTACATTTTTTTCATTTATTTTTTTTGTTAGTTAAAAACTAGGATGACGACCGCTTTTAATTATGGGGTCATTGATCATACCCTAGCTGTTGTTTGCTCAATCCAAATTAAGACACAATCCTTTAAGCTGTAAAAAAATTCGTGAGCAAATCCGAGCTTGATTGGAAAGCACTAGCCATTGAGTTGTGCGGGTAAATTTATTTAAGCAATATCTTCAACACAATTGAACCAAGATCTGAAATTAAATCTGTCTTGTTTTAACTTAAACAAAGAAAAACAAATGAAAAAAATAACAGCTCTAATGCTAGTAGTAGTATTAAACCTTGGAAGCATGGCGTATGCTGCTGAGGAAATTTCTAAAGACCAATATATTGAAAAAGCAGTTGCTTCTGGAATGGATTCTGGCGCTGCCGAAGATAAATTTTCTGAACTTGATAAAGATCAAGATGGAAAATTAAGCGCTGACGAGCAAAAATAATCGTCTAATTTTATTAACTGCGGGGTATCCTGTTCCCCGCAGTTAAAAATCAAACACTTTAAAAAATTATAGACAGCAAATCGACTTTACTGTTTACTATTTGTACATGCATTTTTGTATTATCGTCATAAGCTTTATTGTTTCTCTTAGCTCTTATGCAAACGCTGTCACCCTTACTAAAATTTTAGAAGAAGCCAATCAATACACCGTCAAAATTCAAAACTCCATTGAGAAACCTTATGTTGAAGATGGATATGCAGGAAGAGGAACTGGATTTTTAGTCGATAAAGTAAATGGATTAATTCTTACCAATGCTCATGTATCTGGATCTTCCCCTGCCATTAATGAAATTAATTTTAAAAATAGAAAACCAGTATCAGCCAAACAAGTATATATTGATCCTGAATTAGATCTTGCGATTATTAAAGTAGATCCTAGTTTAATTCCCAAAAATGCTAAAGAAGCACAGTTAGATTGCTCCGGCAATTATCAACAAGGAGAAGATGTGGTAGCTTTTGGCCATCCCTACTCCAAGGATTTTACTTTAACCAGAGGAATTATTTCTAGTATCCGCTATGAAAAATTAGCTATGTTTGAATCTATTCAAACCGATGCTCCGATTAATCCTGGAAATTCTGGAGGTCCTTTAATTAATATTGGTACGGGAAAAATTATTGGTATTTCTAGTTTTGGTCTAAAAAATACTCAGGGCTTAAATTTTGCGCTACCTTCACATCACATCTGTACCATTTTAAAATTATTTCAAGAAGGCAAAGACCCTTCGCCTTTAAACTTTAATGTTTTATTTGCATCCAATGACAACTTGGGCAGCTATCTAAAAGTATCGATGATTTTATCGAGAAAGAATATTTTAAAGCCTGGTGACATTATTATTAAAGCTAACGGTGTTGTTGTGAAAAATCCTACGGCCCTTGTTACGGCGACTAGAGGAAATAGTGCGGTCAAACTTGAAGTTGTCAGGGAAGGTAAAATCAAAAAGCTAAATACGACCTTACAACCCAAAGGTTCTTTAACCAAAAGAGTGGGGATTGTTGTTTCTGATGCATTAATTGCAAATAAATTTACCGCCACTTACTCTGGTGTTTCCGAAGAAGTCTATAATCCTAATCATAATCTAGTAGTGCAAAGCGTCGAAGCTGGAATTGCTAAGGGTGTATTAAAAGAACGAGATATTATTATATCCATTGATGGCAAAATGATTGCTGATGTGATTGAGCTTGAAAAATATTTAAAAGACAAAAAAAGCGTAGAACTCATTTTACGCAGTGTGTCTAATTTCAATAACAAAAGTATCTTTTACGATCGTTTTGAAACATTAAAAATAGAGGATGTTCAGTTGTTAAAATTTAACTAGCCTAGGCTTCTTGGTCCCGCCTCTTATAATTAAAGTACCCAATCAATCCCAGTAACATAAATGCAAATGGATAAACAATTCCTTTGTCGGGGCGGTTTGGGTTTCTTGTCTTCAATTCGTCTATAATATCGCCTATTTCGATACCTAATTTTTTAGCAATTCCGTTCCACTTCAAGGTATCCACAACTAATTTTCCTTCTTTATTAATCACATCAACGCCCATTTCTTTAATTGTAAAGAATTTGCTAAACTGACCTTCTTTTAATTCAAATAACTTATATCTAGGACCATAATTAGTTTCTCTTGTAACTTTTAATCTAATGGTTTCATTGGGTTTGAAAGTTGCATCCTGAATATTTTCAGCTGTTAATTTTTTTTCATTAAATTCCGGATAGAATTGATCGATAATAAATCCAGGTCTAAACAAAGCCATGGCGATAGCTAAAAAAATAATAATTTCATACCAGCGCATACGACTAACGAACCAACCTTGCAAAGCTGCCGAAAACACCAAGATAGCTACTAGGGAGGTGATGATAACTGTGGCTCCATGAAACCAACTTTCTATCCCAATAAATAAAAGCTCATGATTAAAAATAAAAACAATCGGTAAAATTCCTGTTCTTAAACTGTACCAAAATGCTTGAACTCCGGTTCTGATAGGATCGGCTCCTGAAATAGCTGCTGCCGCATAAGATGCCAAGCCAACTGGTGGGGTCACATCTGCCATCAGACCAAAATAAAACACATACATATGAACAGCGACTAAAGGGAAAATATATCCAGAGGCATTACCAACCTCGACGACTACATTGACCATTAATGTTGCCACTACTAAATAATTAGCGGTAGTAGGCAATCCCATTCCCAAAACAATACACAAGAAAGCGGTCAGAGCCAGCAAGGTCACCACATTGCCTCCTGAGATAGCTTCAACAATGAGGATTAGACTATTACTCAAACCTGTTGAGGATACTGCGCCAACAATAATTCCAGCAGAAGCAACTGCGATAGCAACTGCGGTCATGTTCACCGCACCTTTTTCAAAGCCAGTTAGCACGTAGTTCAAAGAAACTTTCAAAGCATCCACTAAAGAGTGACCATTTTTTTTTGCTTCGAATAATTCTTTAAGAACAATGACACCAATTAATGCAAAGATAGAATAAAAAATAGAAGAAGTGGCAGTCCAATGTTCAACTAGAAGCAAATAAATTAAAACAAAAATAGGAATTAAATAATGAACTCCTTTTCGAAAAGTTTTTCCTAAAGGTGGAATTTCACTTTCCGGAAGACCTTTAATATTTAATTTCATCGACTCTAAATGAGAAATATAAAAAAGAGCAATATAAGAAATAAGAGCAGGCAAAATTGCATGAATAACTACTTGCGTATAAGAAATGCCAAGTAGTTCTGCCATAATAAATGCGGCGGCACCCATGATAGGTGGCATTAGCTGTCCATCCACTGATGCAGCAACTTCTATCGCTCCAGCTTTGACTGCGGTCATTCCTGTTTTTTTCATAATAGGAATAGTAAAGGTTCCGGTGGTAACAGTATTGGCAACAGAAGACCCTGAAATCATGCCAATTAATCCCGAAGAAAGAATAGCAGCTTTTGCTGGACCTCCCCTCATCCTACCCACCAAAGCAAAAGATAAATTTAAAAAATACTTACCTCCTCCAGCAGCATCCAAAATGGATCCAAATAAAACAAATAGAAAAATAAAACTAACAGAAACACTAATAGGTATCCCAAAAATAGCCTCTCCACCTAACCAATGATAGCCGACTAATCGTTTAATAGATAAGCCTGGGTGAGAAATTAACTCTGGCATAATTCTTCCAAAAATAGAAAATAAAATAAAAACTAAAGAAATAATAACTAAGGGCAAGCCAATCACTCTTCGTGTTGCCTCTAGCAACAAAAGGATTCCGACAGTTCCCAGAATTACCTCATAAGGAATCTCAAAACCAAACAAAAGAATATTCGCCATCACGCCTTGACGCTTTACTAGACCGTCGTATTGAAACACTAAATATAGCGTTGCAATCAAGCTCAAACCAACAAAAATATAATCAAGAATTTTAATATTTTGCGCTTGTTTTGATTTAGTTGCTGGATATAATAAAAAACATAACGTCATAGCAAAAGCCAAATGAATTGCTCTCGCAGGAACGTCAATAAACTGACCAAAATTAAAAAGAAAAGGAAAAGGACTGGCAAACCACAGCTGAAACATTGTCCAGCTAATAGCAATGATAGCAACTAGTTTTAAATTCCAACCCGACAACCTTCTTTTGTTGACGCTCTCTTCGTCGAATTTCTCTAAATAATCTAGTTTATTTTTTTCTTTAGTGGAGGTCATAAAAATAGAAAAAAAAAGGCCCAGAAAAACTGGGCCTTTTAATTTAAAACGTTACTTACATTAAGCCTTTTTCTTTATAGTATTTGATTGCTCCAGGATGAAGTGGCGCTGACAAGCCATCTTTGATCATTTTTTTTGGATCAAGATTTGCAAAAGCTGGATGTTGTTTTTTGAAATCTTCTAGATTTTCAAAAACAGTTTTTACAAGGCTGTAGACCATGTCATCAGATACTTTTGCACTTGTTAGCACAGAAGCCATCACACCAAAAGTAGTCACATCTTTATCAGATGTTTTGTATGTACCTTTTGGAATTGTAGCAAATGCATAGTAAGGTTCTTTTTTTACCATGTCTTTCACTACTGAATCCGTTAAGTTTACAATGTATGCACCACAACCATCTGCTGCTTGTGCAACACCTGCATTAGGAACACCCACTGTGTATCCAAACGCATCGATCTTACCGTCACAAAGTGCTCCCGCTTGTTCTGAAGAAGTTAGTTCAGAAGTAGATCCGAAAAAACCTTTAGTTGCTTTATGTTTTTCCATTAAAACTTCAAAAGTTCCTCTTTGACCAGAACCTGGGTTTCCGATGTTAACTTTTTTTCCTTTCAAAGAATTCCAGTCTTTAATTCCCGATCCTTTTCTCGCAATAATTTGGAAAGGCTCTGGATGAGCTGAGAATACAGATCTCAAATCTTTGAATGGTTTAACTTTGTCAGGTTTTGTTCCGTTATAAGCATGATAACCCCAGTCTGACTGAGCCACACCAAATTGAAATTCACCTTGTTGGATTTGACCGATGTTGTAAGTCGATCCTCCAGTAGACGGTGCTGCACAACGATACGCTGTTTTAGCTCCATCTTTTCTACCATGATCAGAAGATTGTATCTTCGCAACCATTTTGCAAATGGCACTACCAACTTGGAAATATACTCCAGTGGCTCCGCCTGTTCCTATAGTCATAAATTCAGCAGACTTAGCAGTCACTGAAAATGGCAAACTCAAAGCTAAAATACTTAAAGCACCAACTACGGAAGATATTAGTTTTTTCATAATGTCCCCTTTTGTGTTGTTGTTTATTTGAAGCTTAAGGTACAAATTACTAGCCTAAAGGACAACCATTTACTTGTTAGACCAGTCGGTGATTTTTTGAATTCCTTCGATAATTTTAGGCGCATATAACGCCAGATCTTTTTCTTCCAACTGTGTTTTTGTATAAGAATATTCAAGAAATTTTTTTCCATCAAAGTCTACAAAACCAAGTCTGAATAGTAATTTACTTTTATCAAATCCAAAATCAGAACCTGGAAGAACTGCAATTCCGGTTTCTTCCAGCAAGACCTTACAAAGCTCTTCTGAGGATTTAAATCTGTGTTGTAACAATTTAGTGAAATCCGGCATGATATAAAAGCCACCTTCTGGTTGGGCTACTTCGATATTGTTAGTCTTTAATTTTTTATAACAATAGTTTCCTATCAATTGTAAGATTCTTTTTGAATGGTCTAAGTATTTGCTCTGGTCTGATTCATATGCACTAATAGCAGCATACTGAACTGGGGCAGAAGCAGCGCTATAGGTTTCACTTGCCAGTACCTGCATGGTTTTGTTCAAAGCCGACAACGAATCTGGTATTGCAAAAAAACCTAATCGCCATCCACCGGCACCACACCATTTGCTTAATCCATTGCTAATAATGGTTTTTTCAGGGTAGTACTTGGCTATAGATTCGTACTGATCTGAAAAATTCAGATCGGAGTAAATTTCATCAGATAAAACAATAACATTATTTTTTTTAAAAATTTCAGCTAGATCTTGTAAATTTTTAGCATTGGTTCCGGATGGGTTGTTAGGAGTGTTTAGAATAATAATTTTATGCTTCGTGGTAACAAGACTTAAGACTTTCTCTATTTCTTCTGTTGTTACGTGCCAATTATTTTCTATTTTAGTTTGTACCCAATGAACTTTATTTTTAGAGATAATAGCTTGCGGGTCATACGATACCCAGCTAGGAGCAGGTAAAATAATATCTCCTTCAAAGGCCAGCTGAAGTAAAAACATTAACTGTTTAGTTCCCGGACCAACAAAAATACTATCTGTGCTAAAATGCTTTAGTCCTTTTTGTTCTAATGTTTTTGCAATAGCTTGGCGCAATGGGGCCAATCCATTCACAGGCAAATAATCTTTTTGAAAAGCATTTTTTTTTAGCTCCTCAACAATATCCTGAGGAACGGGAAATGGTGATTGGCCAAAACCAAATTTGTAAATTTTTCTTCCTTCTTGTTCCATTTTTTGGCTTTGCTCATTAATAAGCAAGGTGGAAGATGGCTGGAGATTGGATAGGTATTCCTTAATAAACATTATTAACAAAATAATTACACCCTAAAACATGGAAATGAAACTTTATTTATTTTTATTACTAGATGATTTGTTGCTGAGCTAAATTTTTTTCAACCTCTAGGAGTGTTTTTTATATAAGTAAAAAAACTATAAATTGATACTATCCAAATCATTAAAAATTATGCCAACTAATCTAAAAAAAAAATTGAAGCAGTTCTTAGTTTTTCTTTTTTTTACCCTCTCTATGCCACCAATCATTAGTATATTGCATTCATGATGGATAATTTTTTATGGAAAGCCAGTGAAGACAAAATCAATCAATCTAATATATTTAAATTTTGCCAATACTTAGATAAAAAAAATATTCTACCTCTTACCAAAAATTATGCCGAACTTTGGAAATGGTCGGTTGGATCTCTGGATGTTTTTTGGTCAGCTTTTTGGGATTTTTCAAATATACAAGGAACCAAAGGGAAGAAAATTTACAACAAAGATTCTATTTTTTATGAAAGTCGTTTCTTTTCAGATGCCAAGCTAAATTTTGCTAAAAACCTTTTGGTTAAAAAAAATAATGAAACTGCAATTCATTTTAGGGGTGAAAATGGGTACGAAAAATCTATTACTTGGAATAATCTTTATAATAATGTTTGTAAATTATCCCATTGTCTACAATCTCTAGGTTTAAACAAAAATGACCGTGTAGCAGCCTATGTTCCCAATAGTATTGAAGCTATTACGGGACTATTAGCGACTTCTAAGAATGGTTATATCTGGTCTTCCTGCTCTCCTGATTTTGGAATTCAGGGAGTAGTTGATCGTTTCTTGCAAATAGAACCGAAAATATTAATTACCTGCGATTACTATTTCTATAATGGGAAAAAAATATCTCTCTTAGATAGGATAGATTCTATTCTTGAAAAAATACCCTCTATACAGAAAGTTATTATCTATTCTTATGAAGACAACAAAACATTTCCTAATAATTATTTATCGCTAGAAGATATTTTTTTAAACAGCCCATTAGACGAGACATTTGAAGAATTTGATTTCAATCAGCCTTTGTATATTTTGTATTCCAGTGGAACTACAGGGGTGCCTAAGTGCATTGTGCATGGGGCTGGCGGGTCGTTAATTCAACAAAAAAAAGAGTTGCTTCTTCACTGCGATATAAAAAATAATGATAATATTTTTTATTTTACAACAACTGGCTGGATGATGTGGAATTGGCTGGTTGCAGGCTTGTCTTGCGGAGCAAGTATTAAATTATATGATGGCTCACCTTTTTATCCTACCAAAGATGCTTTGTTTCAATATTGCGAACAGCATAAATTTTCCTTATTTGGATTGAATGCCAAATACATTGATTTCTTAAAGAAAGAAAAATTCTCAGCAGAAAATTATAATCTCGATAAATTAAAAATCATAACATCCACAGGCTCGCCGCTTGTTAAGGAGAGTTTTGAATATATCTACCAAAACATTAAACAAGATGTTCATTTGTCGTCCATTAGCGGTGGAACAGATGTGGTGGGATGCTTGGTTATGGGTAATATTTTGGACAAAGTATATGCTGGAGAAATTCAAGGTCCAGCCTTAGCTATTGATGTTGCTATTTTTGATGATGATGGAAATGAAATTACTAATCAAGAAAAAGGTGAGCTTGTAGTGAAGCAGCCTTTTCCCTCTATGCCAGTAGGATTTTGGAATGATGAACAAAGAAAAAAAATGAAGGCAGCTTATTTTGAAAAATATCCTAATGTTTGGCACCACAGCGATTACATTCAAAGAACTATTAATAGTGGTTTTGTTATTTATGGAAGATCGGATGCTACCTTAAAGCCTGGAGGTGTTAGAATTGGAACGGCAGAGATTTATCGACAAGTTGAGTTATTTGATGAAGTTTTGGAATCAGTCGTTATTGGTCAAGATTACGATAATGATGTAAGAATTGTTCTTTTCTTAAAAATGAATGGCAAAGCCTTGCTGACTCCAGAATTAATTCAAAAAATAAAATCAACTATTAGGATTAATTGCTCTCCTAGACACGTTCCTGCAATCGTACTTGAATGTCCGGATGTTCCAAGAACTAAAAGTGGAAAAATTGTTGAAATTGCAGTTAAAACTATTGTTCATGGAAAAAAAATAAACAACTTAGAATCTATTGCTAATCCAGAAAGCTTAAGTTTTTTTCAAAATTTAAAGGAACTAAAATAGGTTATCGTTCAACACAAAGAGCAATGCCCATGCCACCGCCGATACATAAAGTAGCCAAGCCTTTGTGAGCATCTCTTTTGATCATCTCGTGAATTAAAGTCACAAGTATTCGAGTACCAGAGGCGCCGATTGGATGCCCGAGAGCAATAGCGCCACCATTTATATTTACTTTTTTATCTGGAATAGAAAGAGTTTTGATAACAGCAATACTTTGCGCAGCAAAAGCTTCGTTGATCTCAAAAAGATCAATGTCATTTACGGACCAGCCTGCAAGATCTAATGCTTTTTTTACCGAAGGTATTGGACCAGTGCCCATTAATGCAGGATCCACACCGCAACTTGCCCAAGATTTGATTGTAACCAGCTCCTTTAAACCTCTTTTTTCGGCTTCTTGGGAGGACATCAGGGTGACTGCTGCTGCACCATCATTAATACCAGATGAATTTCCAGCTGTAACCGTTCCTTCTTTTGCAAAAGCTAGCTTTAATCTGGATAATGCTTCTAGATTAATTCCTTCTCTGGGATGCTCATCTTTACTGAAATTTATTTCTGCATTTTGAGATTTAATTTTAAAAACAACTATCTCGTCCTTAAATCTATTTTCTTGTTGGGCCTTAAGAGCTTTGTGCTGAGACATTAAAGCAAAATTGTCCTGCTCTTTTCTAGTGACTTGAAATTTATTTGCAACATTCTCAGCTGTGATACCCATGTGATAATCATTAAACGCATCCCACAAGCCATCCTTGATCAGTGTGTCGACAATTGCCGAATCCCCAATTTTTTTTCCATCTCTTAAATGAATAGAGTGTGGAGCTAGTGACATATTTTCTTGTCCGCCTGCAATAATTATATTCGAGTCTCCCATTGCTATACTTTGGAATCCAGAAATAACAGAACGAATACCAGAACCGCAAACTTGATTAATTGTATAGGCAGGTTTTTCTTTAGGAATTCCAGATTTAATGGCAGCTTGCCTAGCGGGGTTTTGCCCAGCCCCTCCAGTTAAAACCTGGCCCATAATAACTTCGTCTATATCTTCATTTTTTAATTTAGATCTTTTGATAGATTCGGAGATAACAGCCGCACCAAGTTCATGGGCAGGGACGTTTTTTAATGATTTTCCTAAAGAGCCAATAGCGGTTCTTGTTGCTGATGTGATCACTACTGAATTTGTCATGATGTGAATATACAGACTTAATAAGATTAATAGCAATATTTAATTTTTTAAGTGCTTTTTTACAGCATTAAAACAAATAATAATATTGGTGAATAATAAAAGATAGTAAAGATATTAATGATTGTGCTCGCCTTTTAAATCTTTTTTAATATCTTCGTGATCTCCAACCACAATATGGTGTTTTGATTTCACAATATATTTATCGAGAACAGGAATTAAAGATAAAGGAATTATACCACCGAGAACAATTCCAAGTGTTGCTGATTTTAAATCCGGATCTAACATCGAAGCAATGAAGTCAGCAATAACGTGAGCAATAACAACTCCAAAAATTCCAGCAATGTAACCGTTGGATGAAATTTTTAACAAACGGTTGATACTCCAGCCTGAATAAAAACCAATCAAGGGTATAATGGTGTGAACTAAGCCAAATACAAATCCACGAAATAAATCTATTTCTTGTAAAAAATGTAAAAACTCAGGTAGTTGGTGCGAATGTTCCATTAAGCACAACCTCTGCAAATCGTTGAAACTTCTATTTCGTAATTAGAAAAAGAATATTTTTTTAAAGTAATTTTTTTTAATATATTAGTAAAGAATTCTGATTTAAGCTCTTCCGTATCTCCACACTTTTTGCATATGGCAATTGCAGGATTATGCTCTTTATGGTGGTTATGATTACAAAGTAGAAAAGTTTTGTTTTGATTTGATTTATGAACAGTACCTTTCTCCATCAAATCGTTTAATGCTCTATAAACGGTCATAGGCTGAACTTTTTTCTTTTTATTGAACAACTCTAAAATAGCATAAGCAGTTAACGACTGCTCTGATTGCTTAATGATGTTTAAAACCATATCTGAATTTTTCATATGTGATGTTATAACATAACATTTTAGAAATAGTCAATAGATCCTAAGTAGCTTTTTTGTGGCTGTAATTTCTAGTGCTAATGAAAATGTTGAGAAACTAGATAGTTTTCATATCGATGACAAAACGATATTTCACATCGCTTTTTAGCATACGCTCAAATGCGGTATTGATGTACTTCATGGGGATAGTCTCGATGTCAGAGACGATTTTATGTTTAGCGCAAAAATCTAACATTTCTTGGGTCTCTTTAATTCCACCGATTAAAGATCCCACTAACTGTCTGCGTTTTAATACTAAATTAGCAGGGTTAGTAGCAGGATGCGGAGAATTGGGAACTCCCACTAAACACATCGTACCATCTCTTTTTAATAGATTTAAATATTGATCAATATCGTGAGGCGCAGCAACCGTGTCTAAAATAAAATCAAAAGTTAAAGCGTGTTTAGCCATATCTTTAGCATTATTAGAAACTATCACTTCTTTCGCTCCTAATTTTTTTGCATCCGCTGATTTATTTTTAGAAGTAGTGAAGACCACCACATGTGCTTTCATTGCTTTGGCAATTTTTACCGCCATATGCCCTAGCCCACCTAGACCAACTACTCCGACTTTTTGTCCAGCTGTTACTTTCCATCTTTTTAAAGGTGAGTAGGTAGTAATTCCAGCACACAGTAACGGAGCTACTGCAGCTAAATTTAATTTTTTCGAAATTTTTAAAACAAATTTTTGACTGACCACAATCGCATCTGCATAACCACCGTAAGTTACTTCTTTGGTTTTTGGATCTTGACTGTTGTAAGTGTAAGAGACGCTATTGCAGAATTGTTCTAGGTGATCTTTGCAATCTTTACAGTTACCACAAGAATCTACCATGCAACCTACTCCCACATAGTCACCTACTTTAAATTTTTTTACACTCTTGCCTGTTTTTACAACCTGACCAACTATCTCATGCCCTGGAACCATAGGAAACATCGAGTGACCCCATTCGTTACGAGCTTGATGGATGTCGGTATGACAAATGCCGCAATACATAATTTTAATTTGAACATCGTTAGTTCCCGGCTCTCTTCTTTGAATGGTAAATGCTTGTAATGGTTTTTTAGGATCTAGTGCTGCAAAAGATTTTGTAGGAAACATAAGGGTAAATAATTAATTTATTGGTTAAAAAGTCAATCTAACAAAAATTATACCACGATCAAAGCTAATTAATGGTAGTAATAAAATTTTATTTCAGTAATTGAACTTTGTGTTCGCTTACTTTATATTGTTAAAAGCAATAAAAATCATTCCTAAAGAATGGATAAAAAAAAATAAAAATCTAAACAATTAATATATAGAATCACCTCATGATAAATAAAATATCTCAAATGCTAACAGACGCAGCCAATATTCTATTTGACGATACCAAAAACGATCTAAGAGCCCTTCCAAAAACAGTGCGACTCCAGTTGTTAATCGTATTGAGTGGCGTATGGTCTACTGCTTTTAGTTTGTGGATTTTTACTAATGTATTTTTTGTAACAGGATGGGTGATTACTCTCATATCTCACTTGTTAGTTATTTTTGCAGCGTATTACACGTTCAAACAATTTCATAACGCTAAAGAATTTAGAATAAATTCGCAATATCATACAACGACTAGATCTAGACAAAATCTTTGGATTGCAGGTAAAAAAATAGAACTACCTAAAAATGATCCAGGTGGCGAGCACGAATAAAATCATATCTGCTGTTGGTTAAGATATTAGTTACTTTTCTTAATAAAATTTATAATACTTTTTTCTAGCGTAGCACTGATGACGAGCGTTCCTTGCTCATTGGGATGAATGCCATCACTTTGATTAAGATCAGGTTGCATCGCAACTCCTTCTAATAAAAAAGGAATAAGCGGTAATTTGTATTGAGCAGATAAGGATGGATAAATCTGATCAAAGTTTTTTTTATAATCTGCTCCATGAGTTGTCGGAGCCAACATTCCAGCCAAGATTACTTTAATATTTTTGGCTTGTGCAGCTTGAATAATATTGTCTAGATTATTTTTTGTTTCTTTAGGATTGATACCTCGCAACATATCATTAGCGCCCAATCCTAAAACCAATAAATTAATATTAGGTTCTTCCAAAGTCCACTTTACTCTATTCCATCCACCCGAAGAAGTGCTTCCAGAAACACTGCCGTTAATAATTTTGATATTATAACCCTTTGTTTGCAGGTTGCTTTCAAGGACCGTTGATAACTGCTGTTCTTTTGGCAAGCCGTATCCGGCCATCAAACTATCTCCCACTAACACCACTTTTTCTTGTGCTGAGGCTGTTATGCTCACTAGACACAGTAGCATAATTTTAATAATTAAACTTTTATTCATGTCCACTCTTCTTAAATTAAAAAAGGTCAATCTTAAATACCAAACAGGAAAAGAAGTCATAAAAGTTTTACAAAACATTAGTATTGAAACCAAAACAAAAGAAACCATCTCTATTGTAGGAGAAAGTGGCTCTGGAAAAACCAGTCTGATCATGCTGATTGCAGGATTAGAGAAGGCAACTTCAGGAAAGATTTTTTTTCAAGATCGGGACATTACCAAATTAAAGGAAGATGAGGTCTCAGAGATTAGACGAAAACATATAGGAATTATTTTTCAGTCTTTTTATTTAATTCCAAACTATACAGCTTTAGAAAATGTTGCCCTCACTTTAGAATTAAACAAATTTACCAAACCTAATGAACGAGCCAAAGAATTATTAGATCGTTTTGGTCTCAAGCATCGCTTACATAATTTGCCTAGTCAATTATCAGGTGGAGAACAACAACGAGTTGCCATTGCACGCGCTATTGCAATGAAACCAGAATTGATTTTAGCAGATGAACCAACTGGAAACTTGGATAGTGATAACTCGGTAATGATTGCGGATATTTTATTTAAATATGTCAAAGAAGAAGGCTCTTCTTTAATTGTGGTGACCCACGATCCTAAACTAGCCAACCGAGCAAAAAGAAAAATTAAAATTAAAGATGGGAACATTGCTTAAATCCACAGAGCTAGGCTTAATTGTTACATATGCTCTAAGAGACTTGGGCAGAAACTATAAAAAGATTTCTAGTATTGTGATTACTCTTTTTATTAGCTTATTCGTCTTAAGTTCTATTTTAACTATTGAACAAAGTTTAAAAAAAGAACTAAACGATAACTCGAGAGCCTTACTCGGAGGAGATCTTGAAATTGATTACAATAGAATTCCAGGTAATCTAACTTTAGTAAATAAAGTAAAAGAATTTGCGACCATCTCTCAGATGGTGGAGTTTAGCACGATGATCTCCACTAACTATAAAGACAACAACCAATCTTTATTTACCAGAATTAAAACCGTAGATGAGCTCTATCCTTTATATGGAGAGGTTGTGTATGAGCCACAAGGAGCGTTAAAAAGAATTCATCAGGAACAAAATACTATTTTAGTAAACGAAAACATTTACAAAACCTTACAACTACAAGTGAATGATAAGATCAAAGTTCAAGATCAGCTCTTTACTGTAGTAGGCATGATCAAGTCAGTTCCTGATGTTAGTGGCTTTGTCGCTTTTGGTGATTTTGCTTTAGCAGGCAAACAAACCTTGGAATTGTTGCAATTAAACAGTTTAGGAAGCTTCTTAAACCATGAATACAAAGTTCGTTTTCCAGAAGGAGCCAATATTCAAGAAATGAGAACTAGAGTTCAAGTATTGTTTAAAGAAGATAGAAAAGTAATTTTAAAATACCCAGAAAATTCAGCGAGTGGATTAAAGAGAGTAATCAATAACTTTTCTCAGTTTCTATCCTTAGTTTCTATTAGTGCGATGCTGATTGCTGGCATAGGAATTGCCAATACCCTGCTCTCTTTTATCAATCAAAACAACATGTCTATTGCCGTGAGAAAAGCTCTTGGCTTTAACTCACTCCATATCAAGGCAATTTACTATTTACAGTTACTTATTTTATTAAGCATCGTTAGCATTTGTGCTTATGGGTTAAGCTTTTTACTAGTTCCTCTTGCAGATGGTTATTTATCTTCTAGTTTGGGACTTAACATTAAGCCTATTTTTTCTTTTACTAATTTTTCTAAAATATTTTTAGTGGGTCTCCTGGTATTAATTATTTTTTCTATTCCTACCATTAATGCCATCGATCAAGTTAAGGCTTCCAATCTATTTAGAAATGTATTTCAAAATTTACAGTTTTTTTATACCAAAACATCTATTGCGGTAAGTTTATGCCTATTGGCACTGCTTATCCTGCTATTTACCTTAGGTTCGGCAAGACCTATTTATAGCTTAGGTTACTTTGTAGCTTTCTTTGTTTGTTTGATAGTTTTTTTCTTATTATCAAAGCTTATTATTTATTTATTAAAAATGTTAAAAAACACTTCTAATATTTCTTTAAAAGTATCGGTTAAGAATATCACTCAAACCAAAAGCATTACTCCCATTACTATTATGTCTTTAGGCTTAGGCGTAACTTTGCTTTTAACCTTAGCTTTAGTGGGTACTAATTTTAAAAGAGAAATAGCAAAATCTATTCCTGATATTGCGCCAGATTATTTTTTCCTAGGAATCCAAAATGGCGAAAAAGATAAGTTTACAAATGCTATTGTTACGATGGATCCGAATGTTACTTTGGAAATAGTTCCTATTGTTTCTTCTGCAATTTCTAAAATCAATGGAGTGGATCCTACTTCCTATATTACCGCTGAGAACGATAGTTATTGGGTGATTGGTAGAGAACGACGTTCCTCTTGGGTCGACGAACCTCCCAAAGACAATCCTATCCTCCAAGGGAAGTGGTGGGATCTTAACAAGCCAAAGCAGTTGCAGATTTCTTTAGATGGAAAAGTTGCAAAAGATCTCGGAATAAAACTGGGAGATATTTTTACTCTTAATATTTATGGAAGAGATATTGAAGGCAGCATTGTTAACTTTAGAGATGTCGATTATCGAGACCTCAGTATTAATTTTGCTATGTTATTTAACCCTCAATTTGCACAAAATATTCCACATGAATATCTAGCAACTGCCAAATTTAAAGACCTCAACCAATTCAATGAAGCAAAGATGCTGAAGGTCTTACCTAGTCTCTCCATGATCAAAATTGCTGATTACCTAACCAAAGTAACTGATATATTAAACAAAATATTCATTGCGGTTATTCTTATCTCAGCGATTACTATTATTATTGGACTAATTGTAATCTCAAGTGCCATCATGGTTCAAGGGAAAGTAAAAGAATTCCAAAATTTAGTCTTTAAGATTTTAGGTTTTTCCAAAAGAGAAGTGGTCATGTCTTCTATTATTGAGTTTGTAATTATTTTTTTATCGGTCATATTAATTTCTGTATTCTTTGCAACGATTGGTTCTAGATTTGTCATTGAAGCTATTTTTAATTTAGTTTGGTTATTTGATTTAAAAGTATTATTTTATCTTGGAGGCTCTATTGGATTGGTGACTTTAATCCTTATTATGCTAACTAATTTAAAATATTTAAATCCTAAGGTTTATCCTTTAATTAGAAACCAATAGTTAAATTTTTTACTTGTTTGTAATCTTTAATCTTATTAGCGTTTTTAAAAAAGCTTACTTTCTTGTTGGTATAGCCTCCTTGCTTTAGACAGAAATCAATTTTAGAATTTTGTGCCGCATGATAATCATGTTCGCTATCCCCGACAAACAAGGCATCCTTGTTGCTCATCTTAAATATCTTCACCACATTATTTAATACACTTGGATGGGGTTTTTTAAATTTAAAAGTGTCACCTCCTGCTACAAAATCAAAATATTGTTTCAAATCAGATTTTTGCAATACAATTTTAGTAAGCTTTTCTAGCTTATTGGAGCATACTGCTAACTTGTAGTTTTTTTGTAATTTTTTTAATAAGTTTTTAATACCAGGATAAGGTTTCGACTTTACATAAACATTTTTTTTATAATAAGAAAAAAAATAATGATACATTTTTTGTTTTTGCTGATTGCTTGCCTTCACTTTTTGCATGGCTAACGATTTTATAATATTGCCCATAATTCCTTGGCCAATAATGCTCTTTACTTCTTTATAGCTAATAGTCTGATAACCAAATTTTTGCAATGTCAGGTTATTGGCTATCAAAATATCTGACTGGGAATCAATCAGAGTCCCATCCAAATCAAATATAATTAGCTTCTTTTTTTTTATATCCATTATAAAAATTTAATTTTTTTTGAATCTAGAAAAATAGTTATTTTTTCTTTTGGTTGATAAATTTTTTTATCCACCTCGTGCATGGTATCCAAAACTAAAGAATGATTTTTGATATTCACAACATATCTTACAATGTTGCCAAGAAATTCTTGATTTTCAACTGTACCCTCAAACTCTTCCAATGAATTACTTTTATTCTCTAAGTATAAATTTTGAGGTCTTAACAAAACGGAAGTTCCTTTTGCATCTTTACCAATGTCCTTAATCACCATTCCGTTCTTGCTCGTAAAGACAGAGTTTTGAAACACACCTTCTATGACATTAGTTGTTCCAAGAAAATTAGCTACAAATGCATTGGTTGGATTATTATACAAGTCTACGGGTCTGCCCATTTGCTGAACTACTCCTTCATTAAAAATAGCTAAATTGGTGGACATGGCATTCGCTTCTTCTTGGTCATGGGTAACAAAGATCGTTGTAATATCTAGCTTATGATGGAGTTCTAACAATTCTTTTCTCATTTGCACCCTTAGCTTGGCGTCTAAGTTAGAAAGTGGCTCATCAAGAAGCAAAACTTTTGGCTTCACAACTAACGTTCTAGCAAGCGCAACTCTTTGCTGTTGTCCTCCGGATAGCTGATAAGGATACCTTTGGCTCAATCCCTTCAAGTCTACTAACTCCAAAACTTCGGCAACTTTTATTTTTATTTCTTTGCTATCAATTTTTTTTTCTTCTAAACCAAAACTAATATTTTTATAAACAGTCATGTGCGGCCACAAAGCATAGTTTTGAAAAACCATTCCAACATCTCGTTCCCACGGATTCAAATCACTAACCTCCTGACCTCCAATAAAAACTTCTCCTGATTGTGATTTTTCAAACCCAGCAATCAACCGTAACAAGGTAGTCTTGCCACATCCAGAAGGTCCTAAAAAAGTATAAAAATCTTTATTGGTAATATTGAGATTAATGTTTTTTAAAACATGATTTGAACCATAAGACACATTAATGTTTTTTATTTCAATTATTGAATCACTCATTAGTCTATCTTAGCCTCCATTCCTCTTTGCTTGTAGTTTTTTTCTATAATTAATTGAGAAAGATATGTTCCTGCAGCTACAATCAAAACTCCAATTACGCCAAAGCCAGCTCCAGGCCCTCTTCCTGCAGCGGTTTGCATGTAGGAATAAATTGCATAAGCCAAAGGTGCATCTGTTTCTGTGGATACTAACATAATGGTTGCTGATAACTCTACAGTAGCAGTTGAAAAACTTGTAATGAAACCTGCAAGCAATCCACCACTCATAAGAGGAATTAATATTTTTCTAAAAATAGTAGTTTTTTTAGCTCCCAAAGATTCTGCAGACTCTTCTAAATATTTGCTTATTTGCATTAGGACTGCGTTGCAAGCTCTCAAAGCATAGGGAAGTCTTCGGACGGCTAAAATAATGACAATCATAAACCACCAGGAAGCTAGTGGCTTGTCATTCCAAGGCAAATTAACAGAATAGAAAGTTCTTAAATATCCGATACCCAAAACAAGACCTGGAATCGCAAGTGCACTCATGGCAATATAATCTAAAAGCTGCCTACCCACAAACTTGGTTCTTAGGACAATGTAAGAAATAAAAAATGCTAGTACAATATCGATCAATGCTGCAATAGAACAGTACAGCATAGTGTTTTTAATAAAGACACTGTTTTCAAATACAGCTTTATAATGACTAAAGGTAAAGGCATCTGGCAAAATACTAAAAGACCAAATAGTTCCAAATGACAAAAGAGCCAAAGCAATATGGGGTGATAAAACTAAAAATAAAATAAGAAAAACTACAAGATAGGCTAAAAGTTTCTGATGTGGTAAAAAATTTCTTTTCACCATGCCACCGCCTCCTTTTTGCAACATAGAATAATCTTTTCCTCCTAATGCTAATTTTGCGACCCAGACTGCAGCAATAGAAGTTAAAACTAAAATAACACCAATCACATAACCCATAGGATCATTAATCCCGATAGAGGAAATTCTAAGATACGCTTGAGGCGCTAACATATTGTTTACGTCCAAAAGCAAAGGCGTTCCAAGGTCATCAAATACTTTTAAAAAAACTAAACTTGCTCCCGCAATGTAGCCTGGCATAGATAAAGGAAGCACAATTCTTCGAAATAATCGAAAACCCTTAGAGCCAAGAGTTTGAGCGGACTCTTCCATAGTTCGGTCGATATTATTTAAGCTACTAATCAAATTAATTAAAATGAAGGGAAAATAATGTATGGATTCCACAAAGATCACTCCGTTCAAGCCTTCCATAAATGGAATTTTAAAATCAAACCATTGGTCGAGCATTAAATTAATAGAGCCGTTGGTGCCAAAGAGCAACTTCATAGCTACAGCTCCCACAAACGGTGGCATAATCAAAGGAATAAATCCTAAACTTTGGATAAGAACCGATCCTTTAAAATTAAACCGTGCTGTAAAATAAGCTAAAGGAATAGCAAAAAATGAAGCAAGAACGACAGACATGGATGCTACGTAAAAAGAATTGTAGAGCGACTCTACAAAAAGAGCACTTTGAAAAAAATCGTAAAAATTTAAAAAAGTAAAATGACCATTTTGATCTAAAAAAGAAGCATAAAAAACTTGAACAATGGGAACAGCTAAAAAAATAAATAAAAATAATCCGATAAAAATAGCAGTGGATTTTAAAAAAAGATTTTTAAACATAGAAAATAATAATCACGGCCCTAACGTTTAACAGTTAGGGCCGTAAAAATATATTATAGAGATTTTAATGCTTCTTCAGCTTTTTGTTTCGCTTGTGAATAATTGCTAACAACTTGCTTATCCCATTCAGCTTCTACTTCAGCCTGACGAGTACCTGCATATTTTTCAATATCTTTTGATTTTTTTCTACTCTTCTTAAAGATTTTGTTAAAAGCAGGATCATTCGCTTGCGCTTCCGTAATTGGAGATTTGGAAATCAATGCTCTAGCATCAGCAATCAGTTTTTTAGCTTTTGGATTATTTTTATTTCCAAGGGCTTTTTCTGCTTTATAAATTGCTGACATAGCTGCTCTCAAATCATCAAGACGATAAGTGATCATTACATCAAATAAAGAATTTACAAGATTGTATCTTTCTTTAGATAGTAAAACGTCAAACTTAACAGCTGCACCAATAGAACTGTCCTTAAATGGATTGGGAAAGTCTTTCGGAGCTTTTGAATAAGTCTCTGGGTTTACTGGCAATCTTCTAATTTTTGGATCCAGAAGAATGGTCTGTCCTTCAGGAGTTAATAAAAAGTCAATAAACAGTTTTGCATTTGCGCTATTAGGAGCATTTTTGATAACCCCAATATTAGCAGGCACTAATGTTGTTATTGTTGGGTATACAAATTCTACTGGAAAACCGCCTCCAATAGATGATAGGCCAAAAAAGTCAATCACAATACCAATACCAAAGTCACCACTGTTCACACCATCGGGAACGCCAAAACTGCTTGCTGTTACTGTTTTAAAGTTTGCAGAAATATTTTTCATTTTAGCCCAGCCCTTATCAAAACCATCTCCTTGCAATATGGTTTCAACTGTCAAATGCGTAGTTCCTGATCTCGAAGGAGCACTCATTCCTGTGTGGCCAAAATAAATTGGTTTTGTTAAATCAATCCACTCTTTAGGAGCAGGTAATTTATTTGCTTTTAAATATCTTGTATTCCACATCATGCCGTATCCTGCTGCAGCAAACCCAGTGTAGAAACCGTCTGGATCATTGATAGGATAAGAACCCACCTTAGATGGAATTCCTTTCACTTTAGATGTGTACTTGGCTAATAAACCATCTCCTTTCAAAACTTCAAATGCGTCTGGTGCAGAAGCCCAAAAAAGATCTGTTCCATTATTTGATTTTGTTTCCTGAATGTATTTAATTCCAGCTGTAGTTTTTTTACCTACAATTTCTACTGTAACACCTGGATATTTTTGTTCGAATGCTGCTTTAAATTTTTCTGAAAGATCTTTTGGAAAGGAAGTGACTACCACTACTTTTCCAGAAGCCGCAAAAGAATTTGAAGCAAACAATAGAGCAATAAATATTGCTAATATTCTTTTCATTTTTTCCCCCGTTAATTTAATTTGTATTTATAATTTTTATTAAGACAAGTCTATGTACAAACTGCAGTTGCAAAATTTAGATTTGTATAAGAAAAAACAACTATGGATTGATATTTAAATGGTTAAATCCTAGAGATTCCCACCCTCTGAAATCAATAGCTCCTTTCACAAAATCATTTCTAGATTGCTTACATTAGGATAATAAAAGAAGAGATTGTCTAATTTTGTTTTTTTCCTGATTCTAATTTCTGCCTTTAGCCACGTTGCTTGGAATATTTTAATTAAACGTTCGCATAACAAAATTCTTTTTACCAGGGCTTTAACTTTGGTCGGTAGTATTCTGCTCATCCCAGTCACTTTTTTTTTGGATCCTTTGCCATCAGTCGCTTATCCTTATTTTGCAGGGACTTTAGTGATCCACGTTTTGTACAAACTGTTCTTATGCAGTATGCACGAACGTTCAGATTTATCTTATGCCTATCCAGTTGCACGAGGTCTTCCATCCTTAATTATTTTATTTGCTACTCCTTTTGTGTTCAATGAAGAGCTAACCTTAAAAAATGAAATTGCAGTTTTGATGATTTGTGTTGGAATTTTAATATTAGTATTTGCTAATCAAAAATTTAAAGAAATTAATTTTAAAGGATTGGGATTTGCTGTGCTAGTAGCGCTTACCATTGCAGCCTATACCATTAATGATGCAAAAGGTGTTCGTGTATCTGAACCTCTGATGTACATCACTTACTACTTTGCTTTAGATGGAATTGTCTTCAATTTAGCTTTTATGATTTTCTTTCGCAAAGAAAAATTTGATTTTTCTATCGTTCGCAAAGAAATCAAACCTATTGTGGGCGCTGGTATTTTAAGTTTATATTCTTATTATCCTGCGGTGTATGCTTTTAGCTTAACTAAAATTGCATCCGTAGCAGCGCTCCGGGAGTGCAGTATTTTGTTGGCAACTTTATATGGTGTTTTTATTTTAAAAGAAAAATTAGGATGGATCAGAATTGTATCTTCTGTTCTTATTTTTTTTGGCTGCGTGTTGGTTAAAATATATTCTTAACAAACTTAATTTTTGGCTAACAAAGTTTCTGAAAGCGTTGCCCAATAATGAGCGCCAATAGGTAATAATTTGTCATTAAAATTATAATGAACGCTATGAAGATTTTCAGAATCTTCTCCCGCTCCCAACCAAATATAAGCACCTGCTCTTTCTTGTAACATATAAGAAAAATCTTCTGAGCCCATGCTGGGTGTAAAATTTTCCCTTATCAAATCTTTTCCAAAAGCGTCTGCAAAAATATTAGATGCAATCTCTGCTTTAGATTCATCATTGATGGTTGGTGGATAGCCAGGTATAATTTCCATGTCTACTGTACAATCATTGATCGCAGCAGCATCAGAGGCCACCTTTTTAATTTGCTTCAGCATACGGTCTCTAGTGGTATTATTCGTAGTCCTTACCGTACCTCCGATCGTAACCAAATCTGGTATCACGTTAAAAGCAGACCCTCCTTCAATTTTCGTAAGGGATATCACCGTTTGATCGAAAGGATCGAGCTGTCTTGAAATAATGGTTTGTAAGCTAGTAATAACCAAACCAGCAGAAACCACAGGATCATTATTACCGTGAGGCATCGCTGCATGACCACCCTTGCCTTGTATTTTTAAAATAAAAATATCCCCTCCCGCTTGCACGAGACCTTTGTGAGCAACTAAATGACCGGTAGGCAAACCAGGCCAATTATGAATTCCCCATACACTATCTATTTCAAATTTTTCAAAAAGACCGTCCTTGATCATGGCTTTCGCTCCTGCGTTACCACCTTCTTCTGCAGGCTGAAAAATGCAATAAACCGTTCCATAAAAATTTCTTGTTTTGGATAAATAATGCGCTGCACCTAACAACATGGTTGTATGACCATCATGACCGCATGCATGCATTCTTCCTTCGTTTTTCGAAGAATAAGCAAGGTTTGTTTTTTCAGTCATGGGCAAAGCATCAATATCTGCTCTAATGCCGATAGATTTTTTGCTAGCGCCTCCATCTTTTCCGTGGATCACTCCGACCAAACCTGTTCCACCAAAACCTCGGTGAACTTCGATTCCAAAAGACTCTAGTTTTTTTGCAATAAAGTCTGACGTTTCTTTTTCTTCATAAGCAATCTCTGGATACTGATGAATGTGTTGTCTCCACTCTTCCATTTCCGGAATCAGTAATTGAATTTCTTTTTTTATAGTCATTGATTTCACATCTAAACACTCTAATGTAAATTTACAATTATTATTTACTCCTTCGAATGGACAAAAAAGCTATAACAATCCTAGGTGAAGACAGTCAGTCCATTCCTCTTATTTTAGATTCGCCACATAGCGGAACTTACTACCCTGATGACTTTCATCATCAAGCAGACTTTATGAAATTAAGACAAGCAGAAGATACATATGTGGATGAATTGTTTGATTTTGAAAATATAGAAAAAATTGGGGCTACTTTTCTTCGTGCAGAGTTTCCGAGGTCTTATATTGATACCAATCGCTCTGAAAAGGATTTTTCTCCTGAAGATCTTGAGACAGATCCCAATGGTATTTGTGACATACAATTTTCACCTTCCGTAAAAAGCAAATTAGGTATTGGTTTAATATGGTTAAGAGTTCCACCTGATGGGGAGCCAATGTATGCTGGCAAAATTCATCCAAGTGTTTTAATGCATCGTGTGAATACTTGTCATCGACCTTATCATCAAGCGCTTCAAAGAATCATGGATAAAACGTATAAGCAGCATGGAAAATTTTATCACCTAAATTGTCACTCTATGCAAAATCATGCTTCTGCGATGTCGGAACAACCCAAAGGAACTAGCCGTCCAGACTTTGTTATTGGCGATAGAGATGGCACAAGCTCTGAGAAAGAGTTTAGAGATGTGATTGTTAGTTGCTTAAAAAGCTTAGATTATGACGTTTCGGTTAACGATCCTTACAAAGGAGTAGAGTTAGTATCTGCTTATAGCAATCCACAAATACACAAAAATTCTATACAAATAGAAATTAATCGTCGATTATATATGGATGAAGTTACAAGGGAAAAAAATAATGGCTTTTCTTCCGTCAAAAAAAATTTAAAAGAATTGTTACAAGAGTTAAAAAACTGGATTATAAAAAAACAAGGGAGTTGATAATGACAGACAGTAGATTAAATTATGCAAACGAGTATCCTGTAGAAATTACCGGACCTGATATTAGTGCTTACAAAAAAGGAAATGTAGGAATTGATTATGTTCACACATTTGATTCTGGAAAACCTGGACCCCATGTATTAATCAGTGCTCTTGCGCATGGTAATGAACCGTGTGGAGCCCTTGCGGCGGATTGGTTTTTCAAACAATCTGAAAGACCTATTCAAGGAAAATTATCCATTGCCTTTATGAATGTTGAAGCCTATTTGGCTTTTGATCCTAAAAATCCAAACCGTACTAGATGGGTGGAGGAAGATTTTAATAGATTGTGGGGACCTGGAGTTTTGCAAGATAGTAGCAGAAAAAAAACTTCTGAATTTATAAGAGCAAACGAAGTGTTGTCTGCGGTAGCAGCTGCCGACTTGTTGTTGGATATCCATTCTATGCAAAAGCCATGCGTGCCTTTGATGATGGCCGGTACGGTAGATAAAGGAAGAGAACTTGCAAAAGCGGTTGGCATGAACATGTCCACTATTACAGACTCAGGACATGCCGAAGGTATGAGAATGAGAGATTTTGATGGGTTTTCAGATCCAAACAGTAAAAAAAATTCTTTATTGGTAGAATGTGGTCAGCATTGGGAACAATCTTCTGAGGAGATAGCTATTGAAACGACAATTAGATTTTTAAATTATGCAGGCATTATGGAAAAGGGATTTGGAGCGGAATATTTAAGCAGTTCCAAAAATAAAGAACAAATGAGATTCTTTAAAGTAGGAACAGCTATCACTATTAAAACAGATCAGTTTGTTTTTGATAAAGATTGGCAAGGATTTGACCACCTTACAAAAGGAACATTAATTGGCAAAGATGGGGAAGAATCTATTGTTGCTCCTTACGAACCTACTGTTTTGATCATGCCTACGAAAAGACTTTATCCAGGTTTGACAGCTGTTCGTTTGGCTTTCCCTATTTAATCTAGATTAAAAGGGCTTTTTTTAGTCGTTGAGATGACATGCTGAAAAATGATGGGGCGCCACTTCTTTAAATATTGGTTTTTCTACTTTGCATTTTTCCGTAGCAAATTTACATCTTGGGTGAAAGTAACATCCACTTGGTGGATTCAAGGGGGATGGAATTTCTCCTTTAATAGGTTCGTACACTTTTCTCGTTGTGTCTAAAGTAGGAACTCCACTCAACAGAGCTTTGGTATAAGGATGATTAGTGTGATTGATCACTTCGTCCGTAGAAGCAATCTCTACGATTTGTCCTAAATACATAACAACAATGCGGTCCGCAATATGCTCAATCACTCCCATATCATGACTGATAAAAAGATAAGTCAGGTTCATCTTCTCTCTTAGATCTAAAAAAAGATTAATAATTTGCGCTTGAATAGAAACGTCTAGCGCTGCAACCGATTCATCGCAGACTACCAGTTCCGGAGAAACAGCAAGAGCTCTTGCAATTCCCACTCTCTGTCTTTGTCCTCCAGAAAATTGATGTGGGTATCTTGGCATCGCATCATTGTTTAAACCTACCTTGGCTAACATTTCAGCGACAAAACTTTTCTTATCTTTCTTAGAAATTAACTGGTGATAAATGGGTGCTTCAGAAATAATATCTAAGACTTTTTTTCTTGGATTTAAAGATGAGAAAGGATCTTGGAAAATCATTTGTATTTTGAGATCTATATTATGATCCTGCTTATACTTTTCATTTTCAAAACCTGCATAATGCTTCTCTTTAAAAGAGACGCTACCTGAAGTGATGGGCATAATGCCTGCTATCATTCTTCCCAAAGTAGATTTTCCACATCCTGACTCCCCTACGACTCCCACAACTTCTCCGGACAAAATATCAAAGGACACGTTGTCTACAGCATGAACAACCTCTTCTTTATAAGAGCCCCCCAATAAGTTGATAAATTTTGTAGTTTTATCAAGGGATTTGATAAATTTTTTAGAAAGATTTTTTACTTCAAGGATTTTATCTTTCATGAGATTCTCCTGCATTCGAACAGCGTAAGTATCGACCATCTGCTTGTTTTAATTCGGCAGGCTGTTCGTGTTTACACTTTTCAATTCTTTGATGGCAACGCTCTTCAAAAGCACATCCTTCGGGAAGGCAAAACATAGCAGGAACCATACCGTCAATTTGATGAAGTTTCTCGCCCTTTTTATTTCTGCTCGGAACACTTTTGATTAATCCTTGAGTGTAAGGATGCATAGGATTGTTAATTATTTTATCTGTAGATCCTTGTTCAATAATTCGTCCTGCATACATAACGCAAATTCTATCTGTGATCCCAGCTACTACTGCAAGATCATGGGTCACCCACAATAATGCAGTTCCCGATTCTTTGCATAACTTTTGCATTTCAAAGATTACCTGTCCTTGAATGGTAACATCCAGAGCGGTCGTAGGTTCATCAGCAATTATTAAGTCTGGTTTATTTAATAAAGCTATCGCAATAGAAACTCTTTGGCGCATTCCTCCAGAAAACTGGTGTGGATATGCTTTCATTCTTTCATCCGGTGAAGAGATACCTACAAGGCCAAGAGCATCTCTGCATTTATCGTAGGCTTCTTGATTGGAAATTTTTTTATCGTGTGCTTTAATTGTTTCCATCATTTGAGTTTGAATACGCAACACTGGATTTAAGGTCATCATAGGGTCTTGGAAAATCATGGCAATTCTGTTGCCCCTAACATCCTGCATTTGCTTAGGTGAGATATTTCTAAGATCTATATCTTTAAAAACAATATTTCCAGAAACTATTTTTCCCGGGGCATCCACTAGTCCCATAATAGAAAAACCAGTAATAGTTTTTCCCGAACCCGATTCTCCTACCAGACCTACAATTTCTCCGGCATTAATATGAAAGCTGATATCATCCACTGCTTTCACGATTCCCTCTTTCTTAAAAAAATGAGTTTTCAGATTTTTAATTTCTAAAATTGGTTTCATAGTTTATTTTTTTAGGCGAGGGTTAAACATGTCCCTCAGCTGGTCCCCTACTAAATTAATAGACACAATCGTAAACAATAAAGCTATGCCAGGAAAAATACTGATCCAGTAATCTCCTGTATGAACATATTCAAATCCATTTCCGATCAACAATCCCAAAGACGGTTCGGTTTGCGGGAGGCCCAGTCCAAGAAAGCTTAGTGTTGCTTCTAAAGAAATGGCGTGTGCAGTTTGTAAAGTAGCCACCACAATTAAAGGAGGTATGCAGTTTGGAAGAATATGGCTGAGCATAATTCTTAAATTACCAAGGGACAAACATCTTGCTGCATCCACATATTCTTTTCTACTCTCCACCAAGGCAGAAGCTCTGGCAGTTCTTGCGTAGTAGGCCCACTGTACCAAGACAAGAGCTAAAATTGTTTTTTCAACTCCTTTTCCAAAAGCAGCTAAAATAATGAGAGCTACCAAAATAGAAGGAAAGCTAAGCTGAATATCAACAATTCTCATTATTAAACTTTCATATCTGCCACCAAAATAAGCAGCTGAAATTCCAAAAAACGCTCCTACGATAAGAGCAAACATTCCAGACAAAACACCGACGCTAAGACTAATTCTTAAACCATAAAAAATAGCAGACAGCATATCTCTGCCGGCTCCATCCGTACCCAGCCAATAAATATTTCCAGAAAAATCTTCCTCCATGGGAGCCAGTCTGGAGTTCATAATGGTAACCGTTGATAAATCGTAAGGATCCGTCGGTGATATTACCGATGCAAAGATCGCAACGAAGAGAATGATAATAAAAAAGAATAAAGCACCAACTGCAAGTTTATTTTCTGAAAAATCGCTCCAAATTTTAGAAAGCAATTCATGCTTATTGTTATTGCTCATTAGTCGGAACCCTTAATTCTAACTCTTGGATCTAAAAAGCTATAAAGAATATCGACTATCAAGTTTAGAAAGACAAAAAAGGCGACAATAATAATTAAATAGGCAACGATAACAGGCCTATCTAAGTTATAAACCGCATCAATAATTAGTTTTCCAGCGCCTGGCCATGCAAAAACTGTTTCAGTTACGGTAGAAAAGGCAACTAGAGATCCAAATTCTAGTCCAATTACCGTCACCACTGGTATTAAAATATTTTTTAACAAATGGACATTTACTACTCTTGATTCTGAGAGTCCCTTAGCTCTTGCAAACTTAATGTAATCTTGCAAAGCGACTTCTCTTGTTCCCGCTCTAGTTAATCGCAAAACAGAAGAAAGTTTAAACAGAGCCAGGTTCAAGGCTGGTAAAAAAATATGAGATAATCCATCCAGAGTAAATAAAGAACTTTCAATTCCAAGAAAAGTCCCCAACTCTCCTCTGCCTGTGGAAGGAAGCCAGCCCAGATGAACTGCGAAAAGCATGATTAACATAATTCCAACCCAAAAAGTTGGCATAGAAAATCCCAAGATAGATCCTGCCATAATAAATTTACTAATTTTTCGATCCGGTTTTAATCCTGCATAAATTCCAAGTGGCAAAGCAAACACCAAAGAGATAAAAAGTGAAAAAAGTGCAAGTTCGATGGTTGCGGGAAAACGTTCTAAAATCAATGAAAGCGCAGGAATTCCCTGGACAAAAGAAAGACCAAAATCACCGTTAAGTACATTTTTTAAAAAATACCAGTATTGTTCAAGAACCGGCTTATCTAAACCAAACTCTTTAATGGTTCGCTCTATTTCTGCTTGGGTCGATTCTGGGCTGATCATCATATAAATAGGATCGCCAATTAAATTCACTCCACAAAAAACAATGAGGGACATGACAAATAGCACTACAATACTTTGTGTAGACCTTTGAAGTATGAATGCTGTCATTTTATTTAAAACTAAAGTTACTTTTGTTTCAGTTAATAAAAATCCAGGAAATTCTTTCCTGGATTTTTATTTTATATACAGTTAATTGTTATTGGATTTCTATTTTTTTTGTAAACCAGCAACAACCGTGTATTCATCCGTTCTAGGCAGATAAGTATAACCTGCTTTTGCTGCCCATGTATTCACTTGATAATGGATAGGAATGATACCGTAGTTTTTACCAACCGCTAATTCAGTTGCCTCTGCAAGAATTTTTCCTCTTGCGTCAGAATCAACTGTTGCTAAAGCTTTATCAATCAAAGCATCAACTTTAAGATCAGAATGTCTTCCTCGGTTAGCACCACCCATTCCTTTTTCTTTGTCATGAGTAGCTAGTAAGGATTTCAAAGGAGAAGAAGCTTCTCCAGATCCAGCACCCCAACCCAAAACCATCATGCTAAATTCTGGAGTTTTGTCTGGAGCACCTGCGGAAGCGCGCTTAAAGTAAACCGCTTTAGGCATCACTTCAATTTTACACTTGATTCCAATTTTAGATAACATTTGTCCAAGAGCTTCTGCGATCTTAGCATCGTTAATGTATCGATCGTTTGGTCCGTGTATGGTTAGCTCAAATCCTTTTCCATATCCTGCTTCTTTCATTAACATTTTAGCAGTTTTGATATCGTAAGGATCTGGTTTCATATTAGAAGAAACACCATGGAAACCTTTTGGTAACAATTGTCCTGCAGGAATTGCCAGACCTTCCATCACCTTGGAAACCATTGCGTCACGATTAATTGCAAGAGAAATAGCTTTTCTCACTTTAACATTTAAAAGAGGATTTTTAATTTTTCCTCCTCCAATAGCTTTTATGTAAGGAGAGTCTTCTCTAAATTGATCGATGTGCAAATAAATAACCCTATTAGAAGGACCGCTACTAAGTTGAATTTTTTTATTTTTCTTTAACTTAGCGACATCTACTGGTGGAACACTATCAATAAGATCTACATCTCCCGAAAGCAAAGCTGCAACTCTAGCAGGTCCAGATTTTATTGGTTTAAATTCCACAACATCAAATTCAGGTTTTTTTCCAAAATAATCACTATTTTTTAATAAAACTATTTTGTCACCCTTGATATATTCCTTGAACTTGTAAGGACCCGTTCCAATAGTTGCTTTTCCACTATTGTAATCTTCTGTTGTTGCATTGGTTCCGTACTTTTTGGAAACAATCTTAACAACGCCTAAATCATTTGGCATTAATGGATAAGGTTTTTCAGTTTTTACATGAACAGTGTAGTCATCGATTTTTACAAAGGTTTTTCCTTTCAAATATATTCCAAAGCTAGCTGGAGACTTAGGAACATTGAGAGCTCTACTTGCAGTAAAAATAACATCGTCGGCTGTAAATTTACTTCCGTCGTGCCATTTCACATCTTTTCTTAATTTAAATTCCCATGTTGTGTCATTGATAGGTTTCCAAGAAGTAGCCAAATCAGGAATCGCTTGCTGATTCTCATCCTGCCCAACTAAATGTGAGAAAATATTATTTCCGAACATATTGTTAGGACCTACATTGTGATAATGCGGATCTATCGAGCTTGGTTCTCCCTTAATTCCTATTTTTAGATTTTCTGAAAATGCGATCGATGGGACAAAGCAAATTACCATCAAAGCAATCAATTGTTTTAAAATTTTCATTTTTATTATTCCCCACTTTAATTAAATTAATTGACATAAAAGTATTAAGCGGACAAAGTCAAAAAAAATATGCACAACTTCTGACTGTATTGCAAAAAAGTTCTTAATCACTTTGTATTTTGACTTATCTCTTGATTTGTATGATCTCAAATCTGGGAGTTAATTATAAAAAAAAAAATTCATCTAGATTTTTATGTAAAACAGCTTTGCAAATCTATATCCGTATAAATCTGAATCATATTTATTGAAATGAACGCGCTCAAAAATAAAACTTTTTTATTATATTTTATTACCAATACCCTTTCTCTTTTAGGAACCTGGATTCAAAAGATAGGAGTGGGTTGGCTTACTTGGGAAATAACCCATTCTACTTTCTGGACTAGTTTTGTGACGCTTTCATTAATGGCTCCAGCTGGTATTTTCGGACCCCTGTTCGCTGTATTTGCAGAAAGATGGGACATGCGAAAAGCAAGCCTCTATTTGAAAATATTAATATTTTTAGTGGGTGCCTGCATTTGGTATATGGAACACCTGAATCATCACACCCTTTTCTCTCTGGCTTTTTTATCTATAACGCAAGGAATGGTACAAGCTTGTTATCATCCTGTTCGATTGGTTTTTATATCGGAAGTAGTGCCAAGAGAAATGTTATCTAGCGCTGTAGGTTTGAACGCGGCTTCTTTTAATGCATCTCGGGTGATCGGACCTAGTATTGCCGGTCTTTTAATTCTTTTATTTGATTTAGAAACTACTTTTTTTATTGCTCTGTTAGCCTACCTACCTTTAATTCCTATTTTAATTTTTATGAAATTAAATAATCGTAAAAAATCAATTTTAGAAACTAAAAATTTTTTTAATCGCTTGGTAGAAGGTGGTAAGGTTGCGGTACAAACTCCCATTATATTTAAATGCTTGTTTTTAGTTTTGATGAACGGTTTTTTTGTAAGGGGAATGCTTGAGATTCAGCCAACGATAGCCGGTGAGATATTGGAAAGTGGAAGTTCAGGTCTCTCGTTAATCACCGCAGCCACCGGGCTTGGAGCCTTGCTTGGTAGTATCTGGGTGGGTCTCGGTGAAAAAACAGGATTCAAAGCAGAAAAAGTAATTCTTCCTATGCTGTATTTTGGATTTGTCGTCAGTGCCCTGATTGTATTTTTTGACAATTTGTACATTATCTCTTTTTTATTTGTGGTGGCGGGATTTACTGCAACAACGGTGGGCATTGGCAGTCAAACGATCATTCAATTGAAGGTGCAAGATTCTTACAGAGCTAGAGTACTAACTTGGTGGTCGACCATGTCCTTTGGTTTTTTAACCTTGGGGGGTTTAAGTTTGGGATATGCAGGAGAGTTTATACCTTTAAGAACTGCTATGATTGTTATGCCCCTACTGGGTATCGTTCTTTTTAAAATTATTTGGTACTATAAGTTTAATAATAAATTTATTTAGATTTTTTTTTAGTTTCTCTTTGAAAAATAAAAATTCCAGATAAGGTAATAATAAAACCTCCTAATAAAGTGCTAAAAATAGGAGACAAATCCCAGATCACTAAATCAAAAATAATAGCCCAAAGGATGCCTGAATATTTAAAGGGAGTAATGATAGAAGCTTCTGCATTTTTTAAAGAGTAGCTCATTAACATTTGACCAATAGCTGCAGATACACCAACTCCCAACATTAACCATAAAAAATCATAAGAAAGACTCTTCCAAACAAAAGGTTGCGCCAAACCAGTAACTAAAACACTGATCGCCATATAGTAAAAGACAACTGTTGTAGGGCTTTCTGTTTTGCCAAGCACTCTCATAAATAAAAATGTACTTGCAAATAAAAGAGTGGCTAACAAAGCTACTAGAGATTCTGTTTGAATACTTCCCGAAGGATTGATCACCAAAACTACTCCTAAAAAACCAAGGGAAATAGCCGACCATCTTCTCCAACCAACTTTTTCACCTAGGAATAAAGTTGCTAAAATACAAACAAAAATAGGAACCGCCTGACCAATAACCGTTACATCGGCAATAGACATTCTCTGATAGCAATAAAAGTATAAAATATTACTAGCGGCGCCAGCTAAAGCTCTAAAAATATGAAGTATGGGCTTCTGGGTATGAACCACTTTTGCTATTCCGGATCTCAGAATAAAAGGTGCCAAGACAACAAGAACAATAACAGCTCTTAAAAAAGTAATTTGAATAGGATGGTAGTTAGGGCCAATTATTTTTACAAAAACTGTCATAGAAGACAAGGCAATAGTTGCAACCAACATTGCTATGATAGCCCTTGTGTTAGAATTTTTTGTCCAGTTCATATTGAGATTAATATCGTTACGTCTTTTAAGAAGCATAAAGAGATTTATTTGGATAACAAGAACAATTCCTCAGGAAGAGTTCTGATTAAACTAAAAAACAGTTTTGATTTTTTGTAACCGTTTTTTTAGTTTGGTAGATCTGCTCTGCGCTAACTTAGATACTCTGATCGCAACCGCTGCGCTGTTGCCAGTATTTTTTTTTGGGTCCACAAGATTCCTAATATCTTTAGCGGATAAATTACTACTAATGTCTTTGTCTAATAAAAGGGCATCTTCAAAAGACATTTTTTTATAACGAACATGATCAATAGCATCATGAAGAGCTTTGTAAGCTTTTTGTTTGCCAATGATGGGAGCCACTTCCATGACTACATTTTCTGCATTAATTAGTCCCTGGGTCAGCTCTAATGTTTGGTTCATTTTTTCTGGATGAACCTGAATAGTATTCAATAAACCATTAAAATCTTCGAGCAGGGCATTTAACTTTGGAAGCATTTCGTGAATTGTTTGTCTAGCAAACACGTGGGTTGCGTGGTCTCCCTCGTTACTAATAAACATAACTGCATTACCCCTTATGGTATAACAAGCCATGTCATTAGCTGCTGCTATAAAAGCATATACATATTTTGGATTAATTTTTTGAGGCATTGTAGAACTTCCGACAACTCCTTTTGCCAATTTCTCTGAAATAGCTTGCACTTCTTCTCGCATATAAAATTCCAACTCTCTGCCAATATTTAATAAAGCTGAACCCAAATGACCGCAAAGCAAAGCATACTCTGCTGTATTGTCATAAATGGCTCTTGAAGGAACATGCACTGTATTCAAATTTAATTTTTTTGCTAATTTTTTATAAAGCAAATCTCCCTTGTTTCTAAAGGAATGCATAGCTCCCACCGCTCCACCAAAAATTAAAATAAACAATCTCTTTTCCAGTTCTTCAAATCGTTGCTCAAATCTCAAAAGCTCCTCGGTCCATTCGGCAAGTTTAAAACCAAACGTGATAGGCATTGCGTGCTGTCCATTAGATCTAGCGACCATAGGTAGGTTACTATGTTTTTTAGATAATAGAGATAACGTTTCTAAGCATTCAGACATTCTGAACATCGCTTGCACATGTGCCTTTCTAAAAAGAAGTGTTGTTCCAGCATGCAGGATATTATGAGTAGTAGCTCCGTAGTGAACAAATTTCTTAGCTTCCTCATTGCACGCATTCACAATTGATCTTACTAAAGAAACGATAGGTGCTTTGCTTTTTTGAAGATCTTTTTCAAAAAGCTCTAAATTAAAGTATTTGATATTGCATTTTTTACTTATTTCTATTGCAGAGTTTTTGGGAATCATCTTGAGTTCTCCCTGTGCAGTAGCTAACTCTTTTTCTATAAATAGGTAACTAGAATAAACATTTTTTTTAGAAAAAATATTTGCTACCTCATCAATGTAAATTTTTTTATTATTCATGTTCATTTGACAATACAACAATATTGGCAAATGAACATGGAACTTATCGTGAAGTTAGTTAATTAAATTTATGATGATCCGTGCTCATGATCTTCATCCAAACAGCAACAAAGTCTTTTACAAATTTTTCTTTGTTGTCATCAAATATTTTTTTTATTTTTTACTTAAAGACCACAAGAAACCTTGGTCCGTTAACAGTAAGACTTTTCCACTTAAGTCTATTTTTATGTCTCTAATTCTTCCAATTTTTTTCTTTAAAACAATAGTTTCGCTAAGAAGGTCATTTTGATTAAATTCTAATTTACGCAAAGATTGTTCTCGTAATGATGCAATTAAAGCATGGCCGTTCCATTCTGGAAACTCATTTCCTTTATAAATTAAACAAGCAGATGTAGCAATTGAGGGAACGTAGTATGTAATTGGCTTATCAAAGCCTGGTAACCACTTGGGTCCTCCTGCAAGTCCAGAATATTTGGTACCTCCCCAATATAAAGTGTCCCAACCATAGTTACCTGCAAAATTTACTTTACCAAACCAATCCCCTCCTCTAGCTCCATGGTTGGTCATATACACTTCATTATCCATAGGAGATAAGGTCATTCCCTGAACATTTCTAATTCCGATTTGATAGATCTCTGGCAGCCAATTATCTTTTCCTTTAAATTTAGGATTATCTTTTGGAATAGTTCCATCTAAATAAACACGAATAATACTACCAGGATGCTTGCTGGGATCTTGAGCAATACTATCTCCTCCTCGCTCACCTGCAGATATATAAAGATGCTCACCTTTAATCACCAATCTAGAACCAAAATGATATCCGCTATTAATCGGAGGGTTAGCTTGAAAAATATTACTAAAATTTAATGCATCTTTATTAAATTTCGCTCTAGCTGCTGAAGTGCTTGATTTTCCAAATCCTCTGTCCTCTGAATAAGAAACATAAACATACCCTTGATGATACAAAACATCGAGAAGACCTCCTTGACCATCTTCTAAAATATTTAAATTATGTTTAATGTTTTTTCTAGTATTGTTAGCTTTGTTAAACAAAACTAAATTTCCAGACTTTTCTGTAATAAGATAGGTCTGCTCTTCAACTATAGTTAGGGACCATGGTGAATTTAATTGGTCTAATAATTTAGTTAGTTTAACTTCTGAAAATGATGAATTTGAAAAGAAAAGAAAGAAAATAAAAGATAGTAAGTACTTATTCATAGTACCAAGCTATAAGTGCCAAATTCAACAATGAACATGGCACTTACAAATAAAATAATTAGTTAAGTTTTAGTAGATCTGCATTCATGATCTTAGTCCAAACAGCAACAAAGTCTTTTACAAATTTTTCTTTGTTGTCATCTTGCGCATATACTTCTGCATAAGAACGAAGTACTGAATTAGATCCAAAAACTAAATCTACTCTAGTGGCAGTAAATTTTGTTTTGTTAGATTTTCGGTCAATAATATTGTACGAGTTTTTTCCTGTTGGCTTCCACATGTATTTCATGTCAGTTAAGTGAACGAAGAAATCGTTGGTTAAGGCTCCTACTTTGTCAGTAAAGACACCGTGTTTAGTACCACCATGATTGGTTCCTAGAACTCTCATTCCACCTACTAACACCGTCATTTCTTTAGCGCTCAATCCCATCAAAGATGCACGCTCCAACATCAACTCTTCTGGCATCACAGAATATTCCTGCTTCACCCAGTTTCTAAAAGAATCGTGGATAGGCTCTAGGACTTTGAAAGATTCAACATCTGTTTGTGCTTGAGAAGAATCTCCTCTTCCTGGAGTAAAAGGAACTTTCACTTTGAAGCCAGCTTTTTTAATAGCTTTTTCTATTCCTACATTTCCAGCAAGAATAATGGTATCTGCAACACTAGTTCCGGATTTTTTAGCAATAGCCTCTAAAGTTTTTAATACTTTTTTTAATCTAGCAGGTTCATTGCCTTTCCAATTATTTTGGGGGGCTAAACGAATTCTGGCTCCATTAGCACCACCTCTTTTATCTGTTCTTCGGTAGGTTCTTGCGCTATCCCAAGCTGTAGATACCAGCTCCTGAACTGTTAAATTACTAGCTGCAATTTTTTTCTTCACCTGCTCTACGCTATATTTTTTCTTTGCTTTAGGTACAGGGTCTTGCCAAATCAACTCTTCTCTAGGAACATCTGGTCCAATGTAATTAGTTTTAGCACCAAGATCTCTATGGGTTAACTTAAACCAAGCCTTACCAAAAGTTTCTGCTAAATATTTTGGATCTTTATAGAAACGCTCTGATATTTTTCTATATTTAGGATCCATTTTCATTGCCATATCCGCATCTGTCATAATTGGGTTGCGACGAATCTTTGGATTTTCTAAATCAACTGGCTTGTCTTCTTCTTTAATATTAACAGGCTCATACTGGAATGCTCCTGCAGGACTTTTTTTAAGTTCCCAATCATATGTTAATAAAAGACGAAGATAATCATTATCCCATTTATCTGGATGAGTAGTCCAAGCACCTTCTATGCCACTTGTAACCTGATTAACTCCCAGTCCTCCTCCACCTTTTTTATTCCAACCAAAGCCTTGCTCTTCAATATCTCCAGCTTCTGGCTCAGCTCCTAATTTTGAAGCATCTCCATTTCCATGAGCTCTTCCCACGGAATGACCACCAACTGTTAAAGCGCAAGTTTCTTCGTCATTCATTGCCATACGGCCAAATGTTTCTCTTACATCGTGTGCTGTTTTTAATGGATCTGGCTTTCCCTCCACTCCTTGTGGATTCACATAAATCAATCCCATTACCACTGCTGCTAGAGGATTTTCTAAAGAAGTACGATCTTCTTTATTACTATATCTTTTGTCTGTTAACCATTCTTTTTCTGATCCCCAGTAAACATCTTTTTCTGGATGCCAAATGTCTTCTCTACCAAAAGAAAAACCATACATTTTAAGACCCATAGACTCATAAGCAATATTTCCAACCAAAATCATTAGGTCAGCCCAACTTAATTTGTTTCCGTATTTTTTCTTGATCGGCCAAAGTAACCTTCGTGCTTTATCTAAGTTCGTATTATCAGGCCAAGAATTCAAAGGAGAAAATCTATGATTACCCGTTCCCGATCCACCTCTTCCATCTGCAATTCTATATGTTCCTGCAGAGTGCCATGCTAATCTAATAAACAAACCACCGTAATGTCCCAAATCTGCAGGCCACCACTCTTGGCTATCCGTCATTAATTTATGTAAATCTTTTTTTAAACCTTTGAAATTTAATTTTTTAACTTCTTTTTTATAACTAAACCCAGGGTTCATTGGGTTTGTTTTAGTATCGTGCTGATGTAAAATATCTAATTTAAGAGAATTGGGCCACCACAATGCAGTAGGAGATTTTCCTTCTGTTACCCATCCAGTTGTATGCATCACTGGGCATTTTCCTGATGTGCTGAATTCCTTAACTGCTTTACTCATATTACTTTGACTCCTTTTAAAATTAATTAAATATTAAACAATTATTGACATACAAATAGTACAATTTGACTTTTTTTAATAGTGATATTTAGAAGCAGACGAGATGATCAATAAAAATTGGTTTTTTAATGCCAAACTTTTCATTTTCCTGATGAAGATGCTCGTGATGTGAATGAACAAAAACTGGTAGCAAATTGTTAGAAGCTGTTTTCAAAGTATAAACAAAGTTAGTACCTCTAAATTTTTTATCCACAACCTCTAGCTTTAAATCACTTTCATCATCATGTATTAAATCTTCTGGCTGAATCAAAAGCTCGACCTGCTCATTAAGGGGGTAATCCATTGAAAATTCACCTTGGATCTCTCCTAGCTCCTCATTGAAAAGCTTATTTTTTCCTATGACTTTGGCTGGAATTAAAACTCCCCTATTGAAAAAATCGACAACTTCTTTGGAATTTGGTTTGTGATGAATATTGTAAGGCTGGTCAAATTGGACCATTTTTTGATTATACAAAACTCCACAGTAATCTGCCAAATAAAATGCTTCATATTTGTCATGTGTAACGATTATGGAAGTCATCCCTGTTTCTTTTAAAATTCTTTTTAAATTGATTTGAACTTTTTCTTTTAAATTTTGATCCAGATTTGCAAAAGGCTCATCTAAAAGTAAAAGATCTGGGTTGTGGGTGATTGACCTTACAACGCATACTCTTTGGGCTTGCCCAGCGCTAATTTCATGAGGGTATTTTTCTTTAAGGTCACTAATGAAAAAAAAATCTAGCAGTTGATCTGTTGAAAATTTTAGAGGCCCATTTTTATTTTTGGAACAAAACAAAGATCTTTGCGCACCAAATTTAATATTTTGCTCCACTGTAAAGTGGGGGAAAAGTGCATTTTCTTGAAAGCTTAATGAAATATTCCTATCCTCAGGTTCAATAAAATTATTAGGGTCATTTAAAATTCTGTCCTTTAAAAAAATAGAACCATTTGGAATTTCTTTTAAGCCCGCGATACCTCTTAAAATAGTTGTTTTTCCGATTCCAGAAGGTCCTAATAAGCAAATGCAATCGCCTTTTTTTGGAACGGAAAAAGAAATGTTTTTTAAGACAAGGCTTTCACCTGCAAAGAAATCTACATTGTTAACTTCTAAATAATTGGCCATGGTATTAAGTATTTATTAAGAATGATTATCAGTATCAACTTATAACACTTATCAAACTAAAATCCCTTTAATATTTGTCTCTTGGAAATCATAATAAAAAGACTAGCAAAGAGTATTAAAAAAAGACTTGGTATAGCTGTATATTCAAGCATGTCTTGAGATGCGTAGTTGTAGGCTTGTGTAGCGAAAGTCTCAAAATTGTAAGGCCTAAGGATTAAAGTAATTGGCAATTCTTTGATTAAATCAATGGATAACAGCATGCAAATTAAAATTAAATTATTTTTTAAAAAAGGAATGTGTACCTTTATAAAAGTTCCAATTTTAGAATATCCCATTAAGTAACTAGCGTCATCCAGGGAATGATTTAGTTTTTCATAACCACTTTTTATTCCGTTAACTGCCAATGAAAAAAATCTTATAAAATAAGCAACGGTTAAACCAAAGATAGTTCCTATGATTAATGTTTTAAAACCACTAATAAAAAAATAATCTTTTAAAAACTGATCCACATAAGAAGAAAATGTCAAAACTGTAACCGAAAGAATAACTCCAGGAATTGCGTATCCTGATATTGAAAAATTAGTTAAAGTTTTTAAGTATTTGTTGTCTGTTACACGAATTCCATAATTAACAACAAAAGAAAAGACGATTAAAGCTAAGCAGGTAATTGCAATAACAGTAATTGAATTTAAAGAGAGGGTAAAAACTGACTTTAAGTCAAAAGATCCGGGAAATTTAATTAACCAATAAATCATTTGCAAAAGAGGGAACACAAATGAAGTAAAAAATATTAAAAAACAAAAAAGAAAAATTAAGAATGCTTTAGTTCCAGTTAGTTTTGTTTTCTCGATTTTGTAAAATCCCTTGGAGGGAATATTAAATCTAGATCTACTTCTTGAAACTCGCTCCAGATAGAATAAAATGAAAATAAAAATAAGTAAATAAAATGAAAGAATGTTAGCTGTATTCAAATCTTCAAAAGTAATCCAGCTATCGTAAATTGCTGTTGTAAGAGTTTCAACATTAAAGAATTCTACTGTACCAAAATCAGAAATACATTCCATTGCGACCAAAGATAGGCCGGCAACTATTCCGGGCTTTGCTGATGGCAAAATAATTTTTTTTAAAATGTTGTAAGAACTAAAGCCCATATTTCTTCCTGCATCAATCATGTTTTGGGATTGATAAACAAAAAGAGCTCTTGTTAATAAATAAACATAAACAAATAAAGAAAAAGAAATTGAAAAAATACTCCCGAGTAAGCTATCAATTCTTGGAATATAGCTATTGTAATTTGCCTCACCAAATAAAAAAGTTAGTATAGAGAAAAGAGTTCCATAATTTGCAAAAAATGCTGTTAATGAATAAGCGTAAATATAACCAGGGACTGCAAAAGACAGAATTATTGCCCAAGTAAAAAATTGAGAACCTGGAAAGGTATAAAAAGAAACAAAGTAAGCAACACCCACTCCAAAAATAAAAGTCAAAGACAAAACTCCAATCAACAGGAGAAAAGTATTCGTGATATACTCCAATAAAAAGGTTTCACTAAGAACTGCTAAGTAATTGGATGTCTCTCCAAAGAAACCTGAAAATATTACAAAAATTGGAATGGCGACTAATAAAGAAATACAGATCGAGCTAATTAGCCATAAATTTATATTTTTTAAAAATAAAAACATTGTTTATTTTAACACTGTGGCTGCTTTTAACTATCGCTTTTCTCGATCGCCCAATTCTAAAGTGCTGAGTTCTGCGAACTACCAGCCAGCTTTTTTCATTAGCGTTAAGGCTTTCTTTTGATTGTTGTAATAAGAAGTCATTTTAGTTTTACTATCTTGTTTAAAGGAAGTTCCAAATTGAGCGATTAACTTATTCGGTTGAACTCCTGCAATCATAGGATATTCGAAAGAATTATTAACAATATGCTCTTGAGCATCTTTTGTTAACAAAAATTCTAAAAATTTAATTGCATTTTCCTTGTTCGGTGCATATTTAGCAACACCGCCACCACTAATATTCATGTGTGTTCCCCTATTGGACTGATTGGGAAAAATTAGCTGAACTTTTTTAGCAGCTGCTTGCTGCTCCGGACCTTTTTTTCCTGAGAGCATCAAAGCAATATAATATGAGTTAGCAACGGCAAGATCAGCTTCGCCAGCTGCAACTGCTAATATTTGATCTCTATCATTTCCTTTTGGTTTTCGTGCCATATTAGACACTAGACCTTCTGCCCATTTTGAGGTTTTTGATAATCCATTATTTTCAATTAAAGAAGAGACCAATGACTGATTGTAAACATTACTAGATTTTCTAATCACAATTCTTTTTTTGAACATTGGATTGGCCAGATCTTCATAGTTTAAGTTTTTGACAATATTGGGAGAGATGTTTTCTGGATTATAATAAATTAACCTTGCTCTTTTTGAAATTCCATACCAATAAGCAGATCTGTAAATAGCTGGAATTTTAGAATTTAAAGTCTCTGATTTGATTTTTTGAAATATTTCTTTTTTTGTTGCAGAGCCCAAGGCAGCTGCATCAGCTGTAATCACGACGTCCGCTTTTGAAGACTTTCCTTCAGACAGTAGTCTTTTTTCTAATACTTCGTACTTTGAAGATATTACATTAACTTTGATACCAGTTTTGTCTGTAAACTTTTTGTATAAATCAGTATCTGACTGGTAGTGTCTTGACGTGTACAAATTAACTTCTGCAGAAAAAGCTGAGCAAAGATTTGAAATGACAAAAATTCCAACAATTATTGTTTTTTTCATTTTTTTCCTTTTTTTTGATTTAATAATTCATTATTGATAATGATTATCATTGTCAAGTTAATTGAGAACGATTCTCATCTATGATACTGAAATGTAATTTTTTAAAGATAAAGTTGAATTTAATCAGTATTTTGATGAATAAACTCATCTGCCTTAGAAAAAATTCTTTTTTTTCTTACCCTATCCATCTTTTCTAAAAATTTTGCCATCATGGCTAATCTATAGTTCTTTAAAAAAGATCTTTATGATCTTCAATAAACTTCCAATACAATCCATCACTTCACACCACTCTCCTTTAGGGTAGTCACTCATTTTTAAAATATAACTAGAGCCACAAATATAAGGATTGGTCGCAAAAATACCTCCATCACTAAACAACCCCATCCCCATAACGTTAGGAGCTATGATCCAATCAGAAGAATCTACATACATTTCCATAAACCATTTGTACACTTGAGCTGCCTACACTCCTGACAAGTTTATTAAATTACAAACTACCATTAATCGTTCGATGTGATGAGTGTATCCAAGCTGTAAGCAGTTTTTAATGGCGTGATCCAAAGGAACAATCCCTGTAGTACCATTTGCTCTCCTTTGATTTGTAATTTGTAAAAAAAATTAAATAACTTTTAACTCTTTAAGACCTTCTACCAAAGCAAACATACCTTCATAACCAAAGTACACTGCCATTATAAAAAGTAGTACGCTCGAAACTCTAAAGAATGTTCCGATAGGAATAATCTTCGTAAGTTTACTTAAACCGTAATAAGAAGCAATGAGCGCAACTAATCCTGCGAATGCTCCGATGATAACCGGTTGTGTGCTTTGAATACCCGAAGTAATAAGGGCTGCATAAAATAAAACGATTTCAAAACCTTCCCTAACAATTGCTAAGAAAACTGTAAACGATAAAAGAAAAGAACTTCCTGTTGCAATTGCCTTGTCTACTTTTCCTTCCACATGGTGTTTTGCGTTGTGACAAAAGAAAGAAACATATCCTAACATTCCAGCTGCAATTAACATCACACTGCCTTCAAACAATTCTTCATGAGCGTGGGTAATTCCTGCAATAGTTTTGAATCCTAAAGCAATAAGCATAGAAGCCACCACTCCTGCTGCTAATCCCCAAAACACAGCTGGTCTTTTGTGTTTTGCATTCACTTTGTCGAGATACATAAAAACAAGCATCGCAATTAACATTGCTTCAAATCCTTCCCGAAGAAGAATGAAGAACGAACTAAAGATAATTGGCATTGATTCTGTCATGAAAGATTTAATATTGCGAATTGTTCTCAAAGTCAATCTTCTTGAGAATAGTTCGCAATATCAAAAAAAATATAGCAAATTCAACATTTATATAAACATTTTTTCATTTAATTGCTAAAATAAAAGAAAATATGCAAAAAAGATCAAATAGCGTCGATCTATTTACTAAAAAAGTCATGGATTACATGACAGATGATTATATCTGCGTTCACCCACAAGAAACTATTGGCAAAGCCACACAGCAGCTACGTAACGAAAAAAAATCTACTTTAATAATTGAAAATGAACAAGGTGTTTGTGGTGTGATCACAGAAAAGGATATCGCGACCAAAGTAGTTTTTCAAATGAAGGAAGATACACCGGTTGAACAAATTATGTCTGCGCCCGTTAAGTATGTATTTGATGATGATTTAGTTTTTCATGCTGTTGGAAAAATGCGTAAATTTGGTTTTAGGCACTTACCTGTTATTAATTACAATTTTCAAATCATTGGCATCATACAGATAAATGATGCTCTTACTGCAGGGCTCGGTGACATCATGAGTCAAATTGATCAAATGACCTGTGATGAAAATGATGAACAAGGTTTGCAACTAATTAAAAAACAACAAATTCATATTGCACAGGAAATGTTGGAGAGAAATATTTCTCCTCACGATATTAGTTATCTCTTAAGTTTTTTAAACAATGTTATTCATCGAAGATCAATACGCATTGCAGAAAAAAAAATAAAAGAAAAAAATATTATTCAAGATATTCCAGCCTACTCTGTGATTGTTATGGGATCAGGTGGTAGAATGGAAAGTTTTTTACATCCTGATCAAGATAATGGAATTATTTATGAAGACACATCTAGTGAAGATCCTAAAAAAGTAGATCAATACTTTGAAGAGCTAGCAAAACATTTTACGAAAACCTTAGATGATTGCGATATTCCTTTTTGTAAAGGAAATTTAATGGCAAGCAATTCCTTATGGAGAAAAAGTTTACCTGATTGGAAAAAACAAATTGATACATGGATTAATAAGCATGCTCCCCAAGATATGCGTAATATTGATATGCTGTATGATTTTAGATCGGTACATGGAAAATTTGAATTGGCAGATGAATTAAGAACTCATTTAATTAAACAATTACAGCAAAATAAAATATTAAAATTTCTTTATCACAGTGAAGAAGGAAGCAATCCTGCCATTGGTTTTTTTGGTCAATTTATTCTAGAAAGAAATGATCCTGACAATATTGGCCTCTTAAACTTAAAGCACACTGGAACTCTTCCTTTAGTAGAGTCGGTTCGATTATATTCCATTAAGCATTCTGTAGATAAAATTTCTACAACAGAAAGATTAGAGCAATTAAAGTCCAAAGAAGTATTCACAGATCATGAAGCTGATTTTTTTAAAAATGCGCACCGATTTTTATCTAATATTTTATTAAAAAATCAGGTAGATCGAGCCAAACTTGGCTTACCTATTCAAAACTTTATTGATCCTAAGAAATTATTAGACCGGGAAGTAAGGGTATTAAAGATGTATCTTAAAAAAATTAAAGATTTAAAAGAAAAAGTGAGAGGTGATATTGGTGAAGAATATTTTTAAGTCCATTCGTTCTTATATTGATACGCACCGTTTATTTAGTAGCTTACCAATAGAAGACTGTTCCTTTGTTATTTTAGATACAGAAACAACAGGTTTAGAGGCGAGTAAGGGAGATAAAATCATCTCTTTAGCTACTTTAAAAATAAGAAATTCACAGATTAAAGAGGATGAATTTCTTGATGAATTCATTAATCCAGAAAGAGATGTTCCTTGGGAATCTGTTAAAATTCATCATATTATGGATGAGCACGTAAGAGGCAAACCAACCCTGCCCCAATTACAAAGTAAAATAAATCTATTTTTAAAAAAAAGTATTTTAATTGGCCATAATATTGAATTTGATAAAAAATTTATTTATCAAGATGCGCCAGATTCAGATTTGTCACGTCGTATGAAAAAAATCACTAGCATTGATACTATTTATTTAACAGCAGCTCTTTATCCAGATTTGGAAAATTATGATCTTTCTTACTTATGTGAGCATTTTCATATTAGAACAAATGATCAAATTAGACATTCTGCGCTAGGAGATTGCTGGATTACAGCAAGGCTATTTTTGCATCTTTTAAATAAAGCTAAAGAAAACAACATAACAACTGCTAGCGGTTTACTAAAGCTGTGTAATCAAGGTACTAAATTACATCACCTCATTCGCAACGCAAAAAAAATACACTAGCCTAACAATGGATTATAAAGTAATCGCAAGATTAATTCCTGCAGGTGCTAATGCTTTATAAAGCTGAGGGAAACATCCTACATGCGCGCCTTCAATTAATCCTTTGGGAGTTACATCTCCAGATCCACATTGTTCAAAAGTACCGTTAGCAAGTCCTCTGCGCACCGCACACTGATCGCAAGCCATTAATACAATGCCTTTTTCTTTAGCAACCTTAGCTAACCGTTCCCCATACTGATCGCCCTTTCTTAATATGTTTACATTCTCGTCAAAGAAAAACATTCCAGCTACTTCAGCTACGTGCGTATTATTTTCTAATTGTGGTAAAATCATAGAGGCCAATTGATAGGTGGACGCCATGTTAGTCTTAAATATATATGCAATTTTCATGGAATCTAATTAGAATATATTTCTAAAAATAGATATAAATCTAGAAAAATAGGTTAAAAATTCTCTATATATCTCATTATATTGGTATTATTTTTCTAATACTAATAAAATAATGGTTTTAAATACTAAAAATTACTAAAAAAAACAGTTTTTCCTCTAAAACGCCGATTATACTTTAATTTTTTTAGCAGATAGTAAGAGACGAAATTAACTTAAAGACAGGAACTAATCATGAAGTGTTGTGAAGAAACAGAATTCAATCTTGGTAGAGATGAAATAGAACAATTGGAAAAGAACAACCAAGATAGAAGAACTTTATTAAAAGGAATGGCTGCGGGTGCTATGCTGGCAACTTCAGGTCTTGGTGCAACTTCTTTATTTGCAGCTAACACAAAATTAAAATTGGCATTCTGTGGTCAACTACTTTGCGTAATTCCTTACGAAGTAACTAGAGGTCAAGGTCACTTTGCAAAACAAGGTTTGGATGTGGAGCTGGTGTACACTAGAGGTGGTGGTAATGCTCTGAAAGCTTTAATTGGTGGAGCGGTAGATTATGCTGGAACTTCTTTAGACGCAGTTTTACAAGCTAGCAAAAAAGGTGCAAAGATTACAAGATTTGCTTCTACGGGTAGACTTCCTTTATTTGCTTTAGCGGTATCTCCTAAACAAAAAAATAAAATTAAGAGCATTAAAGATTTGGAAGGAAAAACAGTTGGTGTTTCTAAAATTGGAAATGCTGACCATGCATTGCTTTTGTATTTGCTAAGCGAAGCAAAAGCTGATTCTAAAAAAGTAAGCTTTGCTGCTTTAGGGCCAAATTTATTTGACACCTTGCGCTTGGGTCAAGTCGATGCAGGTATGGTGCAAGAGCCGGCGTTAACTTTAATTAAAGATGCTGGTGGAGTGGAGCTAGTTAATTTCATGAACATCAAGCAAGCTAAACAATATTTGGGTGGAGCTTATGAATTCATGGGCGTATCTATTCGAGCAGAAGAGCGTGGACAACGTTTGCAAGAAATGAAAAAAATATCTCTTGCCCTGAAAGCTGGTTTGAACGATGTTCGTACGTTATCTCCTGAAAAAATATTTGCCTCGCTTCCTAAGAATTTAATTGCTGGAGCAAACATTCCTCAATTATATAAAATCTTAGATACGTATCGGGACTCTTTATATCCAGAAGAAGTAAAGATTGATATGCGAGCGGTAGAGCGTGTGCAAAAAGCTCACATCAAAGCAAATATTTTAAAACCAAATGAAGTAGATTTAAAATTGTTAATGGACACTTCTATTAACGGATAAAATTTGCATTAGAGATACTTCATGATCAGAGTCGAAAACATATCTTTAGAATACGATAAGGGTAATCCTATTTTAGAAAATGTAAGCTTCAAGGTAGAAGCTGGTCAATTCGTATCTCTGATTGGTCAATCGGGATCAGGAAAAACAAGCATTTTAAGAGCTATTGCTGGTCTTCAACAGCCTTCCAAGGGTAAGGTTACTGTTGAAGATCTTAGCTCTCGTGTAGGTTTTTTATTTCAAGATGATGCTTTGTTGCCATGGAGAACGGTTAGACAAAATGTTTCTTTAGGGCTTCGTATTCAAGGAGAAAAAACAGAAGTTGCTAATAAAAAAGCAGATGACTGGTTAGAAAAATTAAGTTTGTTTGAACTGGGAGATCGTTATCCAAGTCAATTGTCTGGCGGTCAAAGAAAACGAGTAGCCATAGCTCAGGTCTTAGCTTTACATCCTAAAGTAATCTTAATGGATGAGCCGTTTGCTTCTTTAGATGCCATCGTCAGGACTAGAATTACTCAAGAACTAATCGAATGGGTGGAACAAGAGAATATTACTGTTTTATTAATTACCCACGATCTAGAAGAAGCCATTAGTTTATCAGATGTGGTTCATGTGTTATCTCCTGGACCGAAAGCATACATTAAATCTTCTCACCCAGTAACTATTCCCAGACCTCGAGATATTCTAGAGACTAGAAATGACACAAGCTTTGCTCCTTTGTTAAAAACATTGTGGAATGAGCTGGTAGGAGAAAGAAAAAAAGCAAATGTAGTTAACTTTGATAAAGAAAAGAAATTAAAAGTATGAGCAGCGCTAAAGTAACATCCATCAGGAAATTTTTAGTATTTACCAGTTTGATTATTTTTTGGGAATTTGCATCACGCATTGGTTGGATCAATCCTTTCTACATGCCCTCTCCTTTGCAAGTAGTAAAAGTAATTATTGAATTGTTTCAGGATGGAGAAATTTGGAAACATTTGTCAGCAACTTTTTTTGCAGCGGTTGTAGGAATTATTGGAGGTTTAGCCATTGGAGTTATTTTGGGATTTGCTTCTGCGCTTACCCCTGTGATTGCAGAATTATTAGAACCGATCATGATTATGCTCAATGCTATTCCTAGAGTTATTCTAGCTCCGCTATTTGTTATTTGGTTTGGAATTGGTATTGAATCTAAAATTGCTCTTTCCTTAATCTTAGTGGTGGTGTTAGTATTTTTTGCTGTCTACAACGGCATTAGAGATGTTGATCACCGATTGGTTGAACGTGTTCAAACTTTAGGTGGAGGAAAATGGATTTTATTAAGAGAAGTGTACATTCCTTCGGTAACCGCTTGGATTATTGGAAATCTCAAAGTTGCAGTTGGATTTGCATTTACCGGTGCTGTGGTTGGTGAATTTGTTGGTTCTTCTAAGGGACTTGGTTATTTACTCCAGTTTGCGCAGTCTACTTACAATGCTGCCCTTACTATTTCTTTAATCATTTTAATCATGGCATTTGTCATGGTGTTATTTTCTGGTGCAGAGCGCATTGAAAATCATCTTCTACGTTGGAGACCGAAAAAAAGAACTAGTGAAATATGATCATGAGCTGGCAGACTTATAGCCACTCTGATTTTTTAAATAACTTATATAAATAAACTATAGCGCCAATAATAATCGCAAGAGCTACTGGATATCCGTATTGCCACTCCAATTCAGGCATATGCTTAAAGTTCATTCCCCAAATGCCTACCAACGTAGTGCACACCGCAAAGATAGCAGCCCATGCTGCCAGTTTTTTGGTAATTTCTGATTTATCAATATTAGAAAGAGCTAAGGTCACTTGAATTTCTGCAGAAAGAGTATCTCTCATGGCATCAATTGAACTATTCAAACGAATTAAATTTTTGTGAACGTGTCTAAAATATTCTTGAAAATTAGTACATACAGTAGGAATACGTCCGCCAAATAATTTTGCCAAAACATCAATCAATGGTGCGGTAGCATGGTGTAGTTTGTTAACTTCTTTTTTCAAAGAATATAATCTTTTAATTAATGTTTTGGAATTTTTCTGTTCAAATATTTTATTTTCTAACAATTCAATCTCATCTTCAATCTGATCTACAATAGGTACGTAGCGATTTACAATTTCATCAATGATCGAGTAGAAAATATATCCAGATCCTAATTTAAGAAGTTCAGGTTCTTTTTCACAACGCTCTCGTATTCCTATGAACTGGTGTTCGCTTCTCTTTCTAAAGGTAAGCACATAATTGGATCCTACCAATAAAGACATCTCTCCTGTTTCTACTTTTCCTTGTGTAAAAGTTAATAAATGAGATGAAAGATAAATGGCATTGGTGTACTCAGCCATTCTTGGACGCTGATCAACTTCACTGGTTTCTTCCATGACCACATCATGCAAATCAAATATATCTTGAATTTGGTTTAACTCTTCTTTGTTTGCGTCTCTAAATGCTGCCCAAATAATATATTCGGGTTTATTTAAAAATTGAGCAATATCACTTAATGGAAATTCGTTGTGCTTGATTCCGTTTTTATAGACCGTACATTTAATAAGCATAATGCTTACTGTATAGCATTGAATGGAAAAATATTTGCAATGATCTTAAAAAAAAGTGAATTGGTAGAAAAGTTAGGAATGGTAGGGATTTTTTAACTGCGGGGGTTTGCCCCCCGCCAATTAAATTAAGTATAAACTATTTTTGCTCTGTAGAACTTAATACACCATCTTTATTTGCATCAAGGCTATCAAAAGTTTTTTCAGCTTCAGCAGCATCTTTACCTTCTGATACAGCTTTTTCGATGTACTGCTCTTTAGATAAATCACCTTTTGAGTGAGCAGCAGCGAAAGCAGAGTTAAGTGACAATGACATCATAATCACTAAGGCAGATAGTATTTTAAACATTTTTTTTTCTTTTGTTAATTGTTGGTGTTCAAACTTATTAAGATTTGAACGAATGGACATTAATTGCTGAATCTGGGCTGAATCATGGCTTATAGTCGTCTTAATCTGTTCTTGTCTGAAAAATATTTCGAATATAATCAGGCACTTAAATGATTAGCTTATCAAAAGAAGGAGCTGAGTATCTTAACCAAGAGCCTTTGTATTTGCCGAACCTAGACTGGGTTAGGGATGATTCTTAATCTCTAAGGAATGGCCATCCTTTTTCCAGTTTTTGATGCCTCCGATTAAATGATGGACGTACTTGTATCCATAAGAACTGGACATTTGAACCGCCAAGGTAGAACGGTGGCCTACCGCGCAATACAATAACATTTTTTTATTTTGTAATAATTGTTTATTCTCTTTTAAGTACGTTGAAATTTTTTCAAAATATATTTGTATGGAGTTGGGAATTTTTCCTTCTTTCCGTACTTCACTAAGTTCTCGTAAATCAATAATAATAGATTCCGAATATTCCATAGCCTGTTTAAATTGATCAGATTTTAATCCGCTTGCCGATTTTTGTCTGTCATAGTTAATTCCTAAAGATAAATTTCCATGAATAGCGATATCCATCATTTTAGGATCTGGTAAATGTAAGTTGTTCATAATGTCAGCATATTCTTGTGCTGTTTTTACTTGAAGACGAGGATTGAATTTTTTCTCTTCTCCAATTGTAGATACAGTGTCGCCTTTGTAATCATGCCCTGGGTATAGCAAAGTGTGATCTGGCAATGTTAATAATCTTCCAAAAATAGATTCGTAAGCATCCAAAGAATTTCCATTTTGAAAGTCAGTTCTGCCACTTCCTCTAATTAATAAAGTATCACCTGAAAAAATGCGGTCCTTCATGATATAGCTAAAACTTTCTGAGGTATGTCCTGGCGTGTGTATGGCTTTCAAAGTGATACCATCAATTTTAATATTCTCATTGTCGGCTACAGTCATGGAGACTACGTCTGCAGGGGTGGCATCTCCCATAATGGTAATGCAATTTGTTTTGTCTCTCAATTCTGCCATTCCACTAATATGATCGGCATGAATATGGGTATCGATTACTTTGATGAGCTTAAGCTCCAACTCCTCTAAGAGTTTCATGTAGCGATTTACATTCTCTAATACTGGATCAATAATGACAGCTTCTCTACCTTTGTCGGAGGCTATTAAGAGTAAGTATAGGTAGATGATATTTTGTCGAATAACTGTCTGAACAACATAATTAAATTTTATATTAGGTATGGCTCTAAGATCAAGAAGCATTGTTGGCTTTTTTCTAATATGAAAATCAAATGTGTTGATCTCTTCTTATTTTTACTTAAGAATACCTAGGACAATTTTTAATTATATGGCCCATACGCTTTTTTTTACTGCTCTACTGGTGATTTGCTGTATTACCATTCATGGGTGTGCTTTGTATTATTTAGAAGCATCTAAAACAAAAAATATTACTTTTTCTGAATTTGGTAAATTTTCTTTAGTGCTTATTTCTTCGCATTTACTACAAATTATATTGTTTGCTTTGTTTTATAGTTATTCATTTCAGAATTTTAATGCAGCAGCATTATTTGGTGGAAACCTTCATAATAATTTTGTCGATTTTTTCTATTTTTCTATTAGTTGCTACACCACACTTGGTATTGGCGATGTATATCCATTAGGTGAGATGAGAATTACTGCAGGATTAGAAGCTTTGATTGGTCTAGTATTGATCGCTTGGACTGCTGCTTTCAAATTAGTCCATTTACTGAAAATAAATAAATAATTTTTTTTATATAATTAATAAGCACAATCATGATTTGAATTTCTAGAGCTTTTATTTATACAAAATGGTTTGAGCCTACCAAATCTTAAAGCTGGGTATGCTCTTGTATAAACTGATCAGCCTTTGCAAAAATTCTTTGTTTGCGGTTCACATCCATTTTCTCTAATAACTTGGCCATCATAGCTAATCGGTAGTTTTTTAAAAAAAATGCTTTATGGGTATCAATAAATTTCCAGTACAATCCATCCATAACTTCGCACCAGTCTCCTTTGGGATGATCACTCATTTTTAAAATATAACTAGAGCCACAAATATAAGGTTTGGTTGCAAAAATTCCTCCGTCACTAAACAACCCCATTCCCATAACATTAGGAGCCATCACCCGGTCTGATGAATCGACGTACATCTCCATAAACCATTTGTATACTTCTAAAGGATGAATGCCGGATAAGTTCATAATATTACAAATCACCATCAAGCGTTCGATATGATGAGTGTAGCCATAGGTAAGACAATTCTTAATCGAGTGATCCAGTGGAACAATTCCGGTGGTTCCTTCATACCAGTTAGCTTTTAATTTTCTGGTGTGCTTAAAAAAGTTTCCTTGGAGTAATTTGTCCTCGTAATTTTGATAAATACCGCCCATAAATTCTCTCCAGCCAATCACCTGACGCACATAACCTTCGAGGGAATTTATTGGCACTTTGTTGCTTTTGGCAAACGCTAAGCTTTCTTGAATAATAATATCTGGCGTAATTAATCCTAAATTCATCGCTGGACTTAACATGCTATGAAATACGGTATGCGATTTAGTAGTGATTGAATCTTCGTAATCACCAAATAAGCTGAGTTTCTCTTTTAAAAAATCGATAAATAAAAGAACGGCATCTTGTCTGGTGGTAGGATGATTAAAATGATCAAGGGTTCCAGGATGAGTTTCAAAATGCTTTTCCACCGGTACTTTGAGAGCGGTTGTGTGTTTAGTTTCCTTAAAAGATCTAACTTTGGGAACGGTAATGCTAGTTGCTAATTTTTTTCGGTTATCTTGATCAAAAGACCATTTGCCTCCTACGGGTTTATTTTTATCTTCTAATAAAACTTTTAATCGAATTCTTTGTTGCTTGTAAAAAGTTGCCATAAATGGCTTCTTATTGTTGCTAAGGTAACTTGAAAATTCATCACGACTTGTAACAAACATCGGAGAAGTGGTTACTTGGTAATCCAAGTTATTGATTTTGCAAAATGTCACCATTCTTTGTTCAAAAAATTTATCTTCGATTTCAAAAGTATGGATTTTTTTAATCTTATATTGCTTAACAAATTCTAATAATTTTTTTTCATAGCTTTGTTTGAACAAGGCATGTTCCAGATCATAATAGGTAAGCTTATACTTGTTAGAAATCAGATCATCTGCATAAGAGCGCATGGCTGATAAAAACATTACAATTTTTTGCTTATGATGCTTAACGTAACTGCACAATTCATAGTCTTCCGCCATAAAGAAATGATGATCCGAAAACTTCTGCAGGTGTTCTTTGGGGAATAATTGATTGCCGAGAATAATAAAGGCTTTGTCACTGCTCATAAGATTACCAATTAGACAAGAGTGATTAATTCTTCAGAGGAAGTTGGGTGAACCGGCACTGTATTTCTCAAATCATCCAATGTGAAGTTTTTTGCAAAAGATATGGCAATGGACTGGATAATTTCAGCAGCACCTTCTCCTATGTAAATAATACCAAAAATCTTCTCTGTTTTTTCTTGGTACAAGACTTTAATAAAAACAGGATTAATTTTTTTTGAAAAAGAATACTTCATAGGCCTAAATTCGGTTTGCAATACTTTGTATTTAATCTTTCTTTTCTGAAGATCGTTTTCTCCCAAGCCAATGTGCCCTACTTCTGGTTGGGTAAAAATAGCTGAAGCAATTTTGTC